>JAABUK010005658.1_pt1 | contig 19259 bp, 16 predicted proteins | sample 5559141 | NCBI WGS metagenome assembly JAABUK01 (sample SAMN10711869, study PRJNA513367) | rock metagenome | isolation source: Antarctica rocks | place: Antarctica: Victoria Land, Pudding Butte nord | collected 2016-01-03 | reverse complement strand
GTCAGCGCCCGTGCAGCGAGGACGGCGCTTGCGGCCTCCCTCACCCCGGCCCTCTCCCGGAGGGAGAGGGGGAAGGGCAGTTAACGCTGCCGCCAGGGCAACCCCTCGGCCTTCCATCCCGCCGCGACGCCGCGGTGCCCCTCCGCGTCCGGGTTGCCCTCGAACCCATCGGCGATGTTGTAGGCATGCGAAAAACCCGCCGCCACCGCCGCCTGCGCCGCCGCCATGCTGCGGGCGCCGCTGCGGCACAGGAACATGATGCGGCTCTCCGGCGTCAGCCCGGCCTTCCGCAGCGCGTCCACGAAGTCCGGATGCGGCTGCATCGAAGGATACACCTGCCACGGTATCAGCACCGGCTGCTTCCCGGCCCCGCTCAGGTCGGGCAGGCCGACGAAGGTCCACTCGGCGTCGGTCCGCACGTCCACGAGCTGCGCGTGCGGATCGCTTTGCAGCGCCTGCCAAGCCTGGGTTGGGAGGATGTTCTCGATCATGGTAGGCCCCCTGTTGTCAGCCCGAAGGTGCCCTAGCATGACGACAACCACAAACCCCGGCATCCCGCCCGGCACCGGCCCCGCTGGCAACGTCACCACCGGCGCCGTCGCAGACGGCCTGCTCGGCGCCATCGGCAACACGCCGCTGATCCGCCTCAACCGTGCCTCGGACGCGACCGGCTGCACCATCCTGGGCAAGGCCGAGTTCATGAACCCCGGCGGCTCCGTCAAGGACCGTGCGGCCCTCGCCATCATCCTGGACGCCGAGCGCCGCGGCGTGCTGCAACCGGGCGGCACCGTCGTCGAGGGCACCGCCGGCAACACCGGCATCGGCCTGACCCTGGTCGGCAACGCCCGCGGCTACCGCACCGTGATCGTCATGCCCAATACCCAAAGCCGCGAGAAGATAGACTTCCTGCGCATGATCGGCGCGGACCTGCGGCTGGTCCCGGCCAAGCCCTACCGCGACCCCGGCAACTACGTCCACGTCAGCCGGCGCATGGCGTCGGACATGGGCGCGGTCTGGGCCGACCAGTTCGACAACCTGGCCAACCGGGAGGGCCACCGCCTGGGCACGGGACGCGAGATCCTGGAGCAGACGGGCGGGCGCCTCGACGCCTTCACCTGCGCCTGCGGCACCGGCGGCACCCTGGCCGGCGCGTCCCTGGCGCTGAAGGCCGCACATCCCGGCGTGCGGATCGTGCTGGCGGACCCGGAGGGCAGCGGGCTGTTCGGCTGGGTCAAGTCCGGCGACCTGTCCATCAGCGGCAGCAGCATCACCGAGGGCATCGGCCAGGGCCGGGTGCCCGGGAACCTGGATGGCATCGAGATTGACGACGCCATGCGCATCACCGACCGCGCGGCGCTGGAGCAGGTGTTCGGCCTGCTGATCCACGAGGGCCTGTCGGTCGGCGGCTCCGCCGGGCTGAACGTGGCGGCGGCCATCGAGGTGGCCCGGCAGATGGGGCCGGGGCACACGGTGGTGACGATCCTATGCGACGGCGGCGCGCGCTACCAGTCCAAGCTGTTCAACCCGGAGTTCCTGCACTCCAAGGGGCTGCCGGTGCCGCCGTGGCTGGCGTCGGGTGAGGTCTAGGACCGGTAGGGACGATTGGGGCAAGGCCAGCGCCATCAGGCCGCCGGCGAGCCGAGCCGCCCATCCGTCATCCGGTTTATCAGCGCGTAGTAGCCGGTGATGTGATCGTCCATCCGCAGGTTCGCCTCCGCCCAGGCGCGGGCGCCGGCGCGCAGCCGGGCAGCGCCCCTCTCGTCGTCTAGCACGCCCAGGACCGCATCCGCCAGGGCGGCCGGGTCCTGGAAAGGCGTCAACAGCCCCGTGGCCCCGTGCCGCACGAACTCCTGCACCGGCGTCGTGTCGCTGCCGATGATGGCGCAGCCGCAGGCCAGCGCCTCCCGCAGGGACCACGACGCGACGAAGGGATAGGTCAGATAGACGTGCGCGTCCGAGCGTTGCAGCAGCCGGACGTAGGTCTCGTAGTCCAGCCGCCCCGGGAAATGCACTCGGCTGGCATCCAGGCCCGGCCCGACCTCGCCCATCAGCCACTCGCGCCAGGTGCCGTTGGCCAGCCGCGCGCCATAGCTGACGCCATCCGCGCCCACCAGCACCACCTTGGCGTCCGGCCGCTGCCGCAGCAGCGCCGGCAGGGCGCGCATGACGACATGGAAGCCGCGATAAGGCTCCAGGTCGCGGGCGACATAGGTGATCAGCTTGTCCCCCGGCAGCACCTCGAAGCCCGGCAGCGCCAGCGGCGCGTCGTGCGCGGCCGGATCGGGCCGGCAGACATCCAGGTTCACGCCCTCCGGCAGGACGGTGATGCCGGGCTGCGCCCAGGCGGGATAGGAGCCTTGCTGGAAGCGCGTGGGCGTCTGGCCGTGGCCGGGGTTGGTCAGCGCCAGCAGGTTGATGGCGTTCTTGGCGCGTATGCGGGACAGGGTCTCGACCGGCGAGGGAAATTCCGGATCGAAGTTAACGTCGTAGCCGTGCAGGTTGTAGAAAAACTCGAAGTAGCCGAGCAGCGGCACGCCGGGGAACACGTCCTGCATGTTCAGCATCTCGCCCCAGCCGTGGTGGCCGATGATGATGTCGGGCTGGAACCCGAGCGTCCGCAGGTTCGCGGCGATGGTGGCGACCAGCCCGGCGCGGGTCATCGCGCCATCGAACTCCTGCGCGTCGCGGTGCGTGCCGGGGGGCGTGCCGGGGTCTGGGGAGGCGGGCATCCGATAGACGGCCTTGCGGACGCCTGGGATCGTGTTGCCGTTCTCCTCCGTGATGAACACGAGGTCATGGGCTTGCCGGTCCACCAAGTGCCGGACCAGGTGCAGGAACTGGCCGGGGAAGTTTTGATGGACGAACAGGAACCGCACGGCGCGGCGCGGCGCGGCGAGCGGGTCAGCGCCGCCGGGTCGTGGCGGGGGTGCGCTTGGCCGGCGCCTTGGCGCCGGGCTTGGCCGGGGGTGCAGGGGCGGGTCCGGCCGGCTCGGGCACGGCGCCGGCCTTGGCGCGGGACGGTGCCGGCGTGATGGCCGGGATGGCTGGCGAGCGGGCGGAGGGGTGCGCCCGGCCCGGCTTCGCGGCAGGCATGGCCGGCGCAGGCGCTGCGGCGGCACGGGCCGGCTTGCGGCCGGGCTTGGCGGCGGGGGCAGGCTCCTCCGCGTCGCCGTCATCCTCGGCACCGGCCGGCTGCAACGTGACCTGGAACGCCTCCAGCGGCGACAGGCTCGGCGCCTCGACGGCGCCGCCGTCGGCCACCGGGCCGACCTGGGTGCCGTCCACGAAGGTCGCCGACACCAGCACGGTGTAGGCCGATGCCGCCGCGCCGCGCAGCCGCACGCGCAGGCCCAGGATGGGCAGCGACATGCCGCGGCTACCGCAGAACTGCCCGCCCTCCGCCCAGGGCGACAGCCATCCGCGGCCAAGCACCGCCTGGTACTCTATGTCGGCAAAGCCGATGCCGCTGCTAGGCGCCAGCCCGAAACCCTCCACCCATCGCTTGCTGCCCGGCTCCCCCATCCACTCGCCCAACCGGCCGCCCACGTCGCCGCGGCCATAGATATGGGCGGCGACCTCGACGGGATGGCCGGCATCGGGCTGCTCGGGCGGCGCCTCCTCCGCAGGCTCGGGCATCTCGACCACCTGGGCCGAAGGCTGGTCGGACAGGCGTATCACCTGCAGCTTCGGCGCGTCATGGGCGCCGTCGGCAGACTGGTAGATGGTGACGAGCACCTGCGCCGGGCCGCCGGTGATCCGCACCAGCGCGGCGCCGGCGTCCCCGCCCAGCCAGCCCTGCCCGTCGAAGCCGCTGATGCCGACCTGCCCGGAAAAGCCGCCATGCCCCGGCGCTGCCGTGATCCGCACGCCGGGCAGGCCGGTCGCCGCGTCGGGCGGGACGGAACCCGGCGTGTTGAACACGCAGAACAGCCCGTCCTCCATCGTCATCAGGTGCGCGCTGACCTTCAGCTCGGTGATCGGGTTGGTCGAGGGCTGCATCTTGGCGTCAGGCGTCTTGGCGTTGGGCGTCTTGGCGTCGGGCATCAGGCTCTCTTCTTGCGTGGGGCGGGGCGTTCGTGCTCAGGGCCGCCGGACCATAGCGACGGGGCGCGGGGCGGCGCAAGGCGAGGCAGGCAAGGTCCGGACGGGAAAAGTTTGGACGGGGAAAGTTTGGACAGCGAGAGTCTGGGTGGCGGAAAGCCGGGTGGCGGAAATCTAGGCGGTAGAAGTCCGGGCGGCTTGCGGCAGGCGGACCTGCAGCAGCGCGTCGTTCACCGCCCCGGGCGGCAGGCCCAGCGGCAGCAGCCAGCCCCGCCCCGTCGCACGGATGCGCTCCGCCGGGGCGCCCAGGTCGAACGCCGCCACCGCAAGCCCGGCCTGCCACGCGCGGCTGAGGGCGAAGCACCAGGTCTCCGGCCAGACCGACGGCAGGAAGGACAGGTGCGCCCCCTGCCCGCGCAGCAGCGCCACGGCATCGGCGTCCCGGTATTCTCCGGTGATGAACACCGGCCCGGCCGCCAGCAGCCGCTCGTCGTCGCTGGTGTAGCCGACCACCGTGAAGTGGATCGGCAACCCGCGCCGCCGCGCGTCGCGCACGCAGTCCAGCAGCACCTCATAGCCCTTCTCCAGCCCTAGCGCCCCGACGACGCACACCCGGCGCACCGGCCCGGCCGGCACGGGGTCCAGGGGCGGCAGCGCGCCGTCGTCCTCCCAGGGCTGCACGGCGGGCCGCACGTCCGGAAAGTGCCGGCTGATTCGTGCAGCGGCGTCGGCAGAAGGGGCGATCACCTGCCCGGCGCCGGCCAGCACGGCGGCGGTGCGCGCGACCAGCGCCGCAACCGGCACGTCCTCCTCCAGGTTGCTGCCGAGGTCGGCGATGCAGTCCTCGCAGCCCTGCAGATCCGGCTCCCCGCAATAGCGGCGGTTGGTGCCGACCAGCGCGATACGCGGACAGAAGCCGGCGTAGTCGTGAATGACGGCGTGCTGCGGCACCCGCAGCAGCCGGGCCAGCCCGGTGATGCCAGCGTGATGGCCCAACTGGTGGTGCAGCTCCACGCGCCGCACGCGGTCCGGCCGCAGCAGCCGGGCCAGCAGCGGCAGCTCGCCGGGCACGGCGTAGGCAAGGTTGGGATAGGCGCCGCCCGGCGTCTCCACCCGGCAGCCGCCCGGGGCGGGGCGCAGCAGGATCGCCCGCTGGCCGGCGGCGGACCACGCCGCGGCACGATCTTGCACCACCTGCTCGACCCCGCCGCCGTTGGCATGGGTGATGGCGGCCACCGCGCCGCCGGGGCGGCGGCCGGCGGCCCAGCGCAGTTCGTCCATCCCGCGCCGGGCGGGCCGCAGCGGGTCGACCCGGATGTGCGCCTGCACCAGCGCGTCATAGCCGGGGTGCAGCCGGTTCAGCACCGCCACGTTACGCGCGACCAGGTGCCGCCGCGCCGCGCCGAACGACGCGCCGCCGACATGGCCGACGAACACGCCCGGCGCCGCCACGCTGCGCCAGCCCAGGTGGCGGGCGCGCAGGCACAGGTCGTTCTCCTCGCCATAGCCCTGCGCGAACACGTCCTCCCGCAGCAGGCCCACCGCGTCCAGGCAGTCCCGGCGGAGATACAGGCAGAAGCCCACCCCGGTCGGCACGTCCAGCGTGGCGCCGCCGTTCGCCTGCTGCGCCAGCGCATCCAGCGCGGCGACGGCAGCCAGGTCCGGCACCGGGTTGCCGCCGTCCGGGTCGGGATAGCTGAGGATCGTGGCGTCGTTCGACAGCGGCGTGGCCGTGCCGATGTCCCGTGCACTGTATGCCGCGTCGCGCAGCCGCTCCAGCCAGCCCGGCGGCACCAGGGTGTCGCTGTTCAGCAGCACCGCGTCCCGCCCGGCGCAGGCCCGCAGCCCGGCATTGGCGGCGGCGGGAAAGCCGCGGTTCGCGTCGTGCCGGATCAGCCGGATGCGCCGGCGGCGGTGCAGCGCATCCAGCGCCGCCGCCAGCTCCGGCTCCGGCGAGGCGTCGTCCACCACCACCACCTGCGTCCCGCGCGGCACGGCGTCCAGAACGGACGCCAGGCAGGCCAGGGTGTGCCGCAGGCCGCGATAGGCGGGGATCACGACACTTGCGCCGGCCCGCTTCAAGGCTGACCCGATGCTTGCAGCCGACCGGCCCGTCGATGGCGCGGGATGGGGCAAGCCAGCTTCCACGCGGGCCGGCGCAGGCGGCAGCTTGCCGGCGGCTAGCTGGGCCGGCGGGGCATCCGCCCAGGCCGGCATCCCCGGTGCGCCATCCCGCACGGCCAGCGCCAGCGCCGCCGCCGCCCGCCCCTCCAATCCGGGATCAAGCGGACTGCCCCACAGGTGCCGGCCATCCGCCCCGCGCACCGAAACCAGCCCGGCAAGGCCATCCAGCGACGTTGCCGGCACCGCAAAAGCCCAAGGCCGGACCAAAGGCCGGTCCAGGCGCACGTCATCGGCCGGCATCCGGGCCGTCACGCTGCGCGCCGGTCCGGCACCAGCGAGTTCTGCACCCGCCAGCCCTGCGCGTGCCAGTCTTTTGTCTGCCAGTCCTTTGTCTGGCAGTCCGGCATCTATCAGTCCGGCACCTGCCAGGCCCGCGGCTGACAAGGCCAGCACCGGCAAACGGCCGGGGTCCGCCGGGTGCCAGGCCCAGCCCTGCAGCCCGCCATCCCGCGCCTCGACGAAGCCTTCAACGCGGATGATTGCAGCGACCGGTATGGGGCTGGCAAGGAAACCCTCCACATGCAGCATCCAGGCTCCCCGCCACTCTGGCGGCAGCCGCCCGCGCAGGCCGGTCCAGGCCGGGCGCACGGGCTGGCCGTCCAGCAGCACCGACACCGGCCGCGCCGGGCCGGCGTGCAGCCAGCCGTCGCCGTCCAGGCCGCACCAGCCCGGCAGCCCGGCATCGCGCGCCACAGCCTCCGCCAGCGCCCGCAGGCTGCCGGTCGGAACGCTGCACCGCAGGCCCGCGGCAACGGCGTCCATGGCCTGCTGCACGTCGCCAAGTACCCGATGGCAAGCCGCCAGCCCGGCCCAGGCGTCCGGCATCCCGGTGTCCCGCGCCAATGGCGCGAACAGGGCGGCGGCGCGAACGGCGTCCCCGGCCTGGAGCAGCGCGCCTGCCAGGGCGGCGGCAACCATGCCGTCGCCGGGCAGCATCCGGTGCGCCCGCTCCAGCCATTGCAGCGCCTCGGCCGGCTGGCCGGCGGCGGTGGCGGCCAGGCTGCGCTGCCAGGAGTCCTCGACCAGCTCCTGCCACATCGCGGACCGGGTGCGGGTCCGGCGCGCTTCCGCCCGCGCATGGGCGTCGGACAGCATCGCATCCGACCGACGCGGCACGGCGTTCAGCCCCGGCGCGGCATCCGTCCTACTGGGCAGCGACGTTCGACTTCCGGGCGGGGGCGGCGACCTCCATGGGCGGCAGGCGGGCCAGCTCCTCCCCGGCCTCTGCCGCGCCCGCGTCGCGCGCCTGCTCCAGGCAGCGGCGGGCCTGGGCCAGGTCGGTCTCCCCGGCCAAGCCGCGGGACAGGTAGCGGCCCAGCATCAGCAGGGCGTAAGGATGTCCCTTCTCAGCCGCCCGGCGGAACCACGCCTGGGCCGCAGGACGGTCCGCTGGCACGTCATGACCGCCGCCGAGCAGGGCGCCCATGGCGAACTCGGCGCCGGTGTTGCCCTTCTCGGCCGCGGCCTGGAACATCCGCTGCGCCAGCAGGTGGTCGCGCGGACCGCCGCGGCCGTTCACCAGCATCTCGGCATAGGCCGTCTGGGCATCCGGCATCCCCGCCTCCGCGGCGCGTCGTATCCAGTCCCGGCCCTCGACCGGATCGGCGTCCACGCCGCGCCCTTCCGCCAACATGCGGCCATACCAGTACTGCGCGTTCACCACGCCGTCCGCCGCCTTGCGGAGCCAGTGCGCCGCGCGCCGGTCGTCGCGCTCCACGCCGACGCCCTCCGCCAGGCAGACGCCGAAGTTGAAGGCGGCCACCAAGTCCCCGGTGCCCGCCGCGGCCTCGAACCATTCGCGGGTCCGCACCCGGTCCTCCGGCTGGCCGATGCCGCGTAGCACCAGGTTGGCAAGGTCCGCCTTGGAGGAGTCCACGCCGCGCTCGGCGGAGATGCGGAACCAATGCGCGGCCTCGTCCGGGTTGCGCGCGACGCCGGCCCCGGTCAGGTGCAGCATTCCCAGCGCGCGGGCCGCGGCGCCGTGCCCGGCCTCCGCCGCGCGGGCGAACCAGGCGGCAGCCTCGGCATAGTTGGGCGGCAGGTCGCCCCCTTTGGCATAGAGGTCCCCAACCATCGCCGCCGCCTCGGGATCGCCGGCCAGGGCGGCCCGGCGCAGCCAGGACTCGCCCGTGACGACATCGCGCGGAATGCCGCGGCCCTCCATCAGCGCCAGGCCCCAGCGTGCCATGCCCGACCGCGCCCCGCGCTCCGCCGCCCGCCGATACAGCTCCGACGCGGCAGCCGGGTCGGTGACGATGCCGGTCCCGGACTCCGTCATCACACCCAGCAGGTACAACCCTAGCGGCAGGTTCGCCGCCGCGGCCTTGGCGATGTGCGCCGCCGCCGCCGCACGCTGCATGTCCTCGGTGGCCGTCCGCAGGATCGCCATGCCGTGCCCCAGCGATCCCTGCGGGCAGCCGAGCGCCGCGGAGCGTCCATACGCCGCATCCGCAGCCGCAAGGTCCCGCATGGCCTCCGGCCCCGATGTCGCGACATAGCCCAGCAACGCCAGCGCCTCCCCCGATCCCTGGTCAGCGGCGAGCCTGGCCCACTGCACCGCCTTGGCGAAGTCCGGCTCGCCCGCGTCCGTGCCGCCGAACAGGACCGACGGCCCGCCGTCAACCGACCCGGCGCCGGTCAGGTAGAGCGTGGCCAGCAGCATCGGCGCCTCGGCCTTGCCGGTGGCCGCCGCGCGCTCCAGCCATTGCGCCGCCATCATGCGGTTGGGCGGCACCCCGGCGCCCTCCAGATAGGCGCGGCCAACGCGGAACTGCGCCTCCGCGCTGCCGCCCTGGGCAGCCTTGGCCAGCACCGGGAACGCCTCCGCGACCTGGCCGGCGTCCGCCTGCGCGATGGCCCGGCGTAGCCGCGCAGCAGGGCTGAGCGCGGCCTGTACCTTGCCGAGCAGGCCCGTCACCGCGCGCCTCCCCTGCCGTGCCGGATTGGCCTCAAGGCTCGCGCATCCCGTCGAGCGCGACCGGCAGCACGCGGCTGAGCAGGTAGCTGACCAGCGTGCGCTTGCCCACCTTGATGTCCACCGTCACCGGCATCCCGGGCACCATGCGGAAGCCCGCCGGAGTGTCGTGCAGCTTGTACTCGTCGAGCGAGATGCGGCTGCGATAGAAGGCCGCCTGCTGGTTCGGCGCGTTGCTGGGCGTCGTGCCGCGCACGGGCTGGTCCGGGTTGCTGGTGAAGCTGTCCGGGCTGACATACTCGACCTTGCCCTGGATGGTGCCGTACTGGGTGGCCGGAAAGGTGTCGAGCTTGACCGTCGCATCGTTGTCGGCGTGGACGAAGCCGGCGTCCATGCCGGCGACGTTCACCTCCGCCACCAGCTTGGCGTTCAGCGGCACCAGGGTGATGAGCTGCTCCCCCGACTGCATCACCGACCCCGGCGACACCTTCGCCACGGTCTGCACGATGGCGTCCTGGTCGGCGCGCAGTTCCACCAACTGCCGGCGCAGCACGGCCTTGTTCAAGTTCTCCCGCGCGTCGGACAGCTTGCGCCCGGCCTCCGTCAGGTCCTGGCTGACTTGGCTGCGCCACTGCTGGTCGTAGCCGTCGCGCTCCGCCCGCATGGCTTGCAGGTCCCGGGCAGCTTGCGACGCCTGTCCGACCGCGTTGTCCAGCCCGCGCTTCACCTCCAGCCGGGCGTCGGTGGATTGCAGGCGGTTGAGCTGGCTGCCGACCGCGAGCCGCTCCAGCTCCATCCGCTTCTGCTCGACCACCTCGGCCACCTTCAGCCGTTCGGCAAACGCCTCCCTGTCCGACATCGCGCGCTGCACCTGCGCCTGCAGGCTGCTGATCTTCTGCGAATAACCCTCCATCTTGAAGCCGCGCTCGGACTGGCGCTGCAAGAAGATCGCACCCTGCAGCAGGGCAATGGGGCTGCTGTCGGCCGGGCTGTAGGTCTTGCCGCTCGCCTCGGCCTGGAGCCGGGCGACCTCCGCCTCTAGGCTGGCCACCGAGGATTGCAGGGCGCTCGCGTCCGACGTGGCGAAGGTCGGGTCCAGCCGGGCAAGCAGGTCGCCCTTATGCACCACCTGCCCCTCCCGCACGTTGACCTGGCGGACGATGGCGGTCTCCAGCGGCTGCACGACGCTGGTGGCCGACTGCGCCACGATCTTGCCGGCGCTGGTCACGACCTTGTCTATCGGGATCAGCGACGCCGCCGCGACGCACGCGGCCACCAGGGTCACGACCACCCAGGTCGTGCCCCGCGCCGCGCCCAGGACGGGCGTGTGCGTCAGCGCCAGCGACGGCGAGTGGAACTCCAGCAGCGAGGGCAGCGCGACCGTGTCCGCCGCCGTTGCCTTGCGTATCGTCAGATCAGCCATGAGCCGCCTCTATCATCCCGCCGCATCCTGCGGCTGCAAGTGTTGCCCGGCGGCCAGCAAGCCAACCGCCGGAAGCGCGTCCTGCCCCCTCTCCCTCCGGGAGAGGGTCGGGGTGAGGGAGGCCGCACGCGCCCATCTGGCCTGTTGAGGGCCGGTTCGCCCCGGGGAAAGCGCGGCGCTTGTTGTTTCCCTCACCCCGGCCCTCTCCCGGAGGGAGAGGGAGAAGTAAGCTTCAGTCCCCCTGCGCCAGCCGCGGCGCCGGGGCCTGCCGGCCCATGCCGCCGTCCATGTGCCGGTTCTGCTGCGACCAGAGTATCTTGTAGATGGCGCAACGCTCGACCAGTACCTTATGCGGCGCGATGTCCACGACGGTCCCGCGGTCCATGACCATGATGAGGTCGCAATCCAGCAAGGACGACAGCCGGTGCGACACGATGACCATCGTGCGCCCCTTGGCCAGCCGGGTCAGGTTGGCATTCACCAACGCCTCGCTCTCAGGGTCCAGCGCGCTGGTCGCCTCGTCTAGGATCATCAGCCGCGGGTCCGCGATCACCGCGCGGGCAATGGCCAGGCGTTGCCGCTGCCCGCCGGACAGGTTGGCCGACCCCTCCTCGATATGCGTGTCGTACCCCGCCGGCAGCCGCTCGATGAACTCCTCCGCCCCTGCCAGCCGCGCGGCGCGTATCACGTCCTCCAGCGTCAGGCCGGGGCGCCCGGCGGTGATGTTGTCCCGCACCGTGCCGCGGAACAGGAAGTTGTCCTGCAGCACCACCCCGAAGCTGCGCCGCAGGTGCGTCAGGTTGATCTCCCGCAGCTCTACGCCATCAATCTTGAGGAAGCCGCTGTATTCCCGGTTGATGCCTTGCAGCAGCCGCGTGACGGTGCTCTTGCCTGACCCGCTGCGCCCCACCACGCCCAGCATGGTGCCGGCGGGGACGCTGAACGTCATCTTCTCCAGCGCCGGCTGCTTGCTGCCGGGATAGCGGAACGTCAGCTCCTCGAACGACACCGCGCCGGCGAACTTCGGCCGCAGGCCACCCTGCATGGCCGCGGTCTCGCTCGGGTTGTTCAGCACCATGCCGACCTGGGCGATGCTGGCGCGCACCTCCTCGAAGTCCTCGATCAGCTTGGCCAGCCCGACCAGCGGCTGCGTCACCCGCCCGCCCAGCATCATGAACGCCACCAGCCCGCCCACCGCGACGCCGGTGTTGTCCTGCATGGCGATGTAGGCGCCGATCATGATGATGCCGCGCTGGATGAACGACTCGATGGGGTTGATGATCGTCTGCGGCCAGTTGGCCAGCCGCCCCGCCTGCAGCTTCAGCTTGCCGGCCGCGGCCACGCGGCTGTCCCACTCCGCCTTGCGCTGCGGCTCCAGCGCCAGGGACTTCACGGTGCGTATGCCCTGGACCGTCTCCACCAGGGCGCTGCCCTTCACGGCCTCCGCCTGCGTCAGCCGTCCGACGATGCTCCGCAGCGCCGGCAGGAACAGCAGGATGATGCCGGCGATCAGCACGGCGCACACCAGCACGATCCAGGCCAGCGTGGACTCCATCCAGAACAGCAGCGGCAGCAGGAACACCAGCGTGAACATGTCCAGGAAGGTGCCCATCAGCTTGCCGGTCAGGAACTCGCGTATCTTCCAGACCTGCGACACGCGATACGTGGTCTCGCCGGCCGGCGTCTTCTCGAAGTAGTCCAGCGGCAGGCCGAGCAGCCGGTTGAAGACGTGCAGGTTCAGCTTGGTGTCCACGCGGGTGGACACGACCTGGACGATCTCGCGCCGGGCATAGCCGAGCAGCGTCTCATACAGCGTCGTGATGCCCAGGATCACGCTGAGCAGCACCAAGGTCGAGATGCTGTGGTGCGTCACCACCCTGTCCACCACCGTCATCACCAGCAGCGGCGGCACGATGGTCAGCGCGCTGAGCGTGATCGAGCCGATGCTGATGTCCCGCAGCGACCGCCGCTCCAGCAGTACCATGCCCATCAGCCAACTGAGGGTGAACGGACGGTCCGCCTCGGCCTCGCCCCGGCGGCGCCGTATCAGCAGCGCCTCCCCGGCCCAAGCCTGCGACAGCCGCAGCTCGTCCACGGCAACGGCGGAGGCGTCGCCCTCCATGCGCGGGTCGCGTATCCAGACGACGTTGCGCGCGGCGTCGGCCGCGACCATCAGCCCGGCGGTGCCGTCCTTGAACAGCAGCACGACCGGCGGCGCCGGGTTGCCGGCGCCCTGCACCTTGAAGAGCTGCTTCCAGCCCAGCCGTTGCGCCTTGGCCGACAGGCCCTGGTCCCGCGCCCAGTTCACCAGCGCCGCCGGGGACGGTATGGCTTCGTTGGGCGCCGGGCGGAAGTCCGCGGGCGACAGGTCCACGCCGTTGAACCGAGCGACCGCGACGACGGCGAGCAGGCGCGACTCGCCCTCCGTCGCCGCACGCGCGGCGCCGATGGTGCCCACGTCTATGCGGGGCGCGGCGTCGTCCCGCGCGGTGCCTGGCTGGGGTGCGCTGCCGAGCCGAGCATTGGGTTGCGAGCCTGGTTGATCCACGGATCGTTCCTTGTGCGACGGGCGCCGCGCCGCTGCTTGGCGGGTCGGCGCGGGTGATTTAGCACATACGCGTTACGAACCAGCTAAGATTTGGGCTGGCGGCTGCGGGCTAGCATAGTGCTGACTAACGCTGCAACGCACCGGCGGGATAGTTAAGTTTAGTAGCCGGCGCGGCAACTGGCCAGGCGGCAAGGCACGGTCTATGCGGGAGGCAGGAGGGCACAGCATGGACATACGACCGCTCGCAGCCACGGACATGCCGGAGGTGCAGGCCATCTACGCCCACCACGTCCTGCACGGCAGCGGCACTTTCGAGGAGGTTCCCCCGTCGGTCGAGGAGGTGCGGGAGCGCTTCGCGGGGATCACCGGGCGCGGCTGGTCGGCGCTGGTGGCCGTGGACGACACCGGGGTGCTCGGCTACGCCTACTTTTCGCAACTGCGCGACCGCTCCGCCTACCGCTACACGGTCGAGGACAGCATCTACGTCCGCGACGACGTGCGGGGCCAGGGCGTCGGCAAGGCGCTGGTCGCCCGGCTGCTGCACGAGGCGGAGGCCGCCGGGTATCGCCAGATGATCGCGGTGATCGGGGATTCGGAGAACATCGGCTCCATCGGGGTCCATGCCTCGCTGGGCTTCAAGCAGGTGGGGGTGCTGCGGGCGTCGGGGCTGAAGTTCGGGCGCTGGGTGGACACGGTCCACATGCAGCGGGTTTTGGGGCGGGGCGACGCGGACGTGCCGGGCGGCGACGGGCGGGGCTGAACGCAGGGCTGCGGCAGGCCGAGCCTGGCCTGGCGCAAGGACGGGACGTCTAGCGGCACGGCGTCGCCGTGAACGGCGGCGGTCTCGGTAAGGTGCCTGTTAGGGACAACGGACCCGGTTGAAGGCCCGCCCATCTAGGTCCTGCCGAGGCGGGCTGACCAGACCCCGCGCCCTTGAGCGCCCGGGTCCGGCCGGGCGCTCAGGCCAGGCGGAACCGGCCTGACACCAGCGGGTCCAGGTCCAGGGCGGCCCGGACCAGTTCCGCGTCGCCCGGGCCGACGGCAGCCAGGACGGCCCGGAACGCCGCAACCTCCCCCCGTCCACGTCGCAGGAACAGCGAGCCTAGCGCCTGCGCCGCCGCGTTGCGCGGCGTGCAGCAGGCGCATTCCGCGGCGTGGCCCGGCTGTCCCTCCGGTCCCGCCTGCATCCAGGCCACCGGCAGGCCCAGGGGGGCCGGCACGCCCGGCGGCAGCAGCACGGCATCCCCGTCACGGGCGCCAGCCAGCGTGCCGAACCGCACGGGGAGCCGGGCATCAATCCGCATCGCGGCCAAGAAATGGGTCAGTTTGAATTTTCGGCCGATCCATCATCCGCCTTTCGGATGGCGCCAACTCCGGACGCCGGAACTCGATACAGCACGCCCGCATACTTCGGCCGGTCGAACGTGCCGACCAGGACCCCACCTAGCCTCCTCGCAAGCCTTCGGCTGGGAGCGTTGTCAACCGCGGCGGGCCACCTGAATGCAGACGGCCCGAACCGTTGCGACGCCCAAGCGAGCAGCGCGGCCATGGCCTCTTGCCCATAGCCGTTGCCTTGCGCCGCTTGCTTGATCCAAAGAAGAACCTCCGGCTGGTCCTCCCTGAGACCATAGAGTCCGGCAATCCCAACGAACTCCTGGCCCGCCCGGATCACGAGATGCAGCTCCGACCCGGCGCTCATCGCCGGAAGCCAACAGCGCCAGACCTCGGCGAACTTCTCCAATGAGGACGGCGGCTCCCAGTTCATGAAGCGGGTCAGACCCGGCGTGATCGCGGCAAACGTTTCAGCGGCGTCGCCGTCGTCGAACGAACGGATAGCAAGCCGTTCTGTGAGAATGCCGATCATCGCCCTATCTTGATTCGTCACCATGAGGGCTATGCACCTTCGGGGCCGACGCGGCTTCTGCGTGCGATTTCAGGCCAACCCGTCACCCGCGGCCGGCCTCGCAGCCGGGCAGGCTAGATGTTGCCCTGTTCCTCCATCGGCGGCTCGTCATCCCGACCGTAATACAGCGCGGCGCACTCCTCCGCCATCACCCCGGCCACGACCTCCACGTCGCTCCGGTAGGCGTCGCGTATGAAATTCATGGTGTCGAGGTGCCGGTCCTCGAAGTACATCTTGTGGACGTCCTCGCGCCCGGCGCCATAGACCACGCGGCCGATGCGGCTCCAGATGCTGGCCATCGTACACATGCCGCATGGCTGCAGGGTGGAGTACAGCGTGGCGCCGCGCAGCTCGTCCCGCTCCAGCTTCGCGCCGGCCCGGCGTATGGCGACCATCTCGGCATGGGCGGTGGGGTCGTGGCGGATGCCGACCTCGTTGTGGCCCTCCGCCACGACCTCGCCGTCCATCACGATGACGCAGCCGATGGGGGACGCCCCGGGGGTGCCCTCCCCCTTCATGGCCAGCGCCAGGGCGCGGGCCATGAAGCGGTGGTCGGCCTCGGAAGCCGCCTCGGCGGGGGCTGCGCCGGGCGAGGCGCGGTCGGATGGGGCGCGGTCGGATGGGGCGCGGTCGGATGGGGCGTCGGCCAGATCGGTCATCGCACAGCAGCGCCGGGCACGAAGCGAAGTTCCTTACGGCGCGTCCACGCCCACCAGCCCGCGCGCAAAGTCCATGGCGTCGAACGGGCGAAGGTCCCCGGCCTGCTCTCCCACGCCAACGGCATGGACCGGCAGGCCGAACGCCTCCGCCAGCGCCACCACGATGCCGCCGCGGGCGCTGCCGTCCAGCTTGGTGACGACCAGGCCGGTGACGGCAACGATGTCCTGGAACACGCGCACCTGCTCCATTGCGTTCTGCCCCGTGGTGGCGTCCAGCACCAGCAGCACCGAATGCGGCGCCGTCGCGTCTTGCTTGCGTATCACCCGGATGATCTTCGCAAGCTCCTCCATCAGCGCGCCCTTGTTGTGCAGACGGCCCGCCGTATCAATCAGCAGCACGTCGGCCGCCTCCGCCCTGGCGCGGGCCAGCGCGTCGAACGCCAGCCCGGCGGCGTCCGCGTTCGGCGGGCCGCTGACCACCGGTGCGCCGGTGCGCGCGCCCCAAACCTGCAACTGCTCGACCGCGGCGGCGCGGAAGGTGTCGCCGGCCACCAGGATGGGGCGCATCCCCTCCTGCTGATACTGCAGCGCCAGCTTGCCGATGGTCGTGGTCTTGCCGGTGCCGTTCACGCCGACCACCAGCACGACATGCGGGCGCAGCGCGCGGTCTATCACCAGCGGCTGCGCCACGGGTTCCAGGATGGCGGCGATTTCCCCGGCGAGGGACGCCTTGATCTCCGCCTCCGTGATCTCGTTGCCGAAGCGGCTGCTGCGGAAGCCGGCGATGATTCGCGCCGCGACCTCCGGGCCGAGGTCCGCGCCGATCAGCAGCTCCTCCAGCTCCTCCAGCCCGGCGTCGTCCAGCTTGCGCTTCGTGAGGACGGCGGCGATGCCGCCGGACAGCTTCTGCGTGCTGCGGCTCAGGCCCTCCTTGAGGCGGGAGAAAAAGCCCAGGGCCATCAGGCGGCAGGCGCCGTCAAGTCGAACCGCACCCCCGTCTGTCCGCTCAAGCGCCGCATCAGGTCTTGCAGCGACTCCACGCTAACTCCGGCCATCACTTCCTCCTCATGTTGGACTCGTGCCAACGGCCCTCTGCCCTGACCCTCTCCCTGGGGCACCGTCATTGCGGGCCACCCTTGCGGCGCGGCGATCCAGGGGCGGCAGGGCCGTGCCTGCCGCCCCTGGATCGCCGCGCCGCCGCGCCTCCTGCAATGACGGGAACGGTCGGCGCAAATGTCTGTTGGCATCGCATCCTATCAGATGGCCGTTGCCAGCGGTGAGCGCACCATCTCCGCTGCGTCAGGCGTCCGCCACGCCATGAACGTCCAGCCCGGCCGCATCCGCGCCGGCCACCCTTCCCGTCACCAGGCTGCCGGCGATGCAGCCTCCCGTCAGCCGCACCGGGGCAAAATGCTCGGTGTGGCCGCGCCCGCCGCGTTCGGCCACCACCTGCACCGTCCGGCCGAGCATCCGCGCATGGAACGCGGCGGCCTGGGCGGCGGCGGCGTCCCGCAATCGGGCCGCGCGCTCCCGCCGGACAGGCGGCGGAACGGCAGGCATCCGGGCGGCCGGGGTGCCGGGGCGCTCGCTGTAGGGAAAGACGTGGACATAGGGCAGCGCGGCCTCGTCCACGAAGTCCAGGGTCTCCCGGAACAGCGCGTCCGTCTCGGTCGGGAAGCCGGCGATCAGGTCCGCGCCGATTGCCAGGCCCGGCCGCAGCCGGCGGGCGCGGGCGATGGCGGCCAGGGCGCCGGCCCGGCCGTGGCGGCGGCGCATCCGCTTCAGCACCAGGTCGGACCCGGCCTGAACCGACAGGTGCAGGTGCGGCATCAGCCGCGGCTCGTCGGCCAGCAGGCGCCACAGGTCCTCGTCCAGCGCCGCCGGATCGAGCGAGGACAGCCGCAGCCGCGGCAGGTCCGGCACCAGCGCGAGCAGGCGCGCGGCCATGCCGCCCAGCGTCGGCCGGCCCGGCAGGTCCGGCCCATACGAGCAAATGTCCACGCCGGTCAGCACGACCTCCCGGTATCCCGCCGCCACCAGCCCGCGCACCTGCTGCACGATGCCGCCGACCGGCAGGCTGCGGCTGGGACCCCGGCCCCGGGGGATGATGCAGAAGGTGCAGGCGTGGCCGCAGCCCTGCTGCACCTCGACAAAGGCGCGGGCGCGTCCGTCGAGGCCAGCCACCAGATGCGGCGCGTCCTGGCGGCCCGCGTGCAGGTCCGAGACGGCGGTGCCGGCGCCGGGCTGCCAGGACTCGGCGCGCAGCTTGTCCAGGTTGCCCAGCACGCGATGGACGCCGGGCAGCGCCGACCAGGCGGCGGGGTTGATCTGCGCGGCGCAGCCGGTGACGACGATGCGGGCGTCCGGGCGGTCCCGGTGCGCGCGTCGGACGGCGGCGCGTCCCTGGCGCTCGGCCTCGCCGGTCACGGCGCAGGTGTTGATGACGACCAGGTCGGACTGCCCGGCGGCGAGGCCGCGCATGACTTCGGACTCGTAGGCGTTCAGCCGGCAGCCGAAGGTCCGGACCTCGACGGTCACAGCCGCCCCGTCCGCACGCTGCCCGCCTGCGCCGCGCCCGCCTGCACCGCGCCCGCCTGCGCCCCATCCGCCTGCATCGCGAAGCTGCCGCGGAAGCTGGTGGCGGCGGGGCCGGCCATCAGCACGCGGCCGGACGGCGCCCACTCGATCTCCAAGGTGCCGCCATCCATCTCGACCATCGCGCGCCGGTCTGCCAGCCCGCGGCGATGGGCGTTGACCAGCGCGGCGCAGGCGCCGGACCCACAGGCCAGCGTCAGCCCGGCACCGCGCTCCCACACCCGCAGGCGTATGCGCCCGGGCGCCAGCACTTGGGCGAAGCCGATGTTGGCGCGGTCAGGGAACAGCGGGTCGGCTTCCAGCGCCGGGCCGAGCGATGCGGCGACCGCCGTGTCCGCCACGAACAGGGTGGCGTGCGGGTTGCCCATGCCGCACGCCGCGGGATCGCCGGGCAGCGGCAGGTGCAGGGTGTCCATCGGGCGGGCCAGCGGCACCTCCTGCCAGCCCAGCCGCGGCGGCCCCATGTCCACGCGCTGCCGCCCGTCCCGCAGGCGCTCCGCCGGCAGGTCGCCGGCCAGGGTGCGTATGACCTGGTAGGGCCGCCCGTTCTCCTCGAACAGCAGCTCGGCCACGCAGCGCGTCGCGTTGCCGCAGGCACCGGCCTCGGAGCCGTCCGGGTTGCGGATGCGCATGAGCAGGTCGGCGTCGGTGCCGGGCGGCGGGGGGTGCAGGGTGATGAACTGGTCGCAGCCGATGCCGGTGCGGCGGTCGCAGAGGGCGGCGACCGTGGCGGCGGACAGGTCCAGGGGACGCCGGCGCTCGTCCACGACCACGAAGTCGTTGCCGGCGCCATGCATTTTAACGAACGAGGTTTGCAAGGTCGGACCGGTATAGGCCGGCCTAAACCACAGCGGTAGGGTCCTGCCTGCCCCCTCTCCCTCCGGGCTACGGTGGTCACACATCTCCGGAACGATCAAAGAAACCAAGCAATAACAGGCACTTGTCGAATGCCACCAAAGACCAAAGCTTGTGGGCTGAAAACCGGCAAGATG
>JAABUK010005657.1_pt1 | contig 19263 bp, 8 predicted proteins | sample 5559141 | NCBI WGS metagenome assembly JAABUK01 (sample SAMN10711869, study PRJNA513367) | rock metagenome | isolation source: Antarctica rocks | place: Antarctica: Victoria Land, Pudding Butte nord | collected 2016-01-03 | reverse complement strand
ATGGTGGAGGAGTGTTGAGGTGTAGGAGGGTTGGTAGTATGGGAATGGGATTGTATAGAATATAAAGTGCGAGACAATCTCGAAGAGTACAGAATGTGCTTTTATATGCTAGTCTATCGCTATGTTACACTCATCCACCTATCCCTTTTCTAGAATTTATACACCTGATCCTGCCCATACCCCAACTCCTTCAACATCCCCGTCAGCTCCCCCTGATCCGCCGGACTCTTCTTCGTCCCACTAACCGCCTTATACAGCCCCGGCGGCCCGCACACAAAGATCTTGACATTCTCCTCCTTCGGCTCGGGGAGCACCGTCTTCAGCAACTCCTTGGTGATATGCCCTGTCCCCCCTTGCCAGTTTTCGCCGGGCGTGTTGACCATATAGAAGGCGCGAAAGCGTTGCGGGTAGGTGTTTTCGAGGTCTTCGAATTCGCGCTTGAGCAGGATGTCGGCTTCGGTTAGGTTGCCGAAGATGAGGGTTACTTTTGTTTTGTCGGTGGGGTTTTTGAAGATGGCGCGGGCGAGTTGGTACATTCTGTTTTTGGAGAGGGTGATTTTAGTATTGGAGAGGTTGAAGGATGTGGAGAGCAGGGGAGCGAGAGAGGGTAGGACTTACGGTGTTATTCCCGTTCCGCCAGCAATCAAGGCGATGTGATCGTGCTTATTCGGCGACCAAGGGTATTTGGGTATCGGGCCCTTGAAATCCAACCGTTGTCCGGGCTCCATGTTGTGCAGATGCTCGCTCATCGGCCCGTTCGGGTACCGCTTGACCACGAGATCTATATATCCCTTCTCATCCTCATCGCTCGTAGGCGTGTATGGTCTTATAACCGGCTTCTCCATCTCGGGCCCCTTGTACTTCGTCAGCAGCGCCGAGGCGATCTGCAGCCCGGACACATCGTCGGAATTAGGCAGTGCGAAGCGGAACTTTTTCGTGTTGTGGTTTATCTGCTCCACCGAGTCGAGTTTCAGGTCTATGAAACCTTGGGCGCCGCCTGTAAATGCGGAGGCTTGGGGCGAGGACGCGCTGGGTGAGGGCGAGCTGGGCACGGTATTTTGCTCCTCGCTCGAAGCAGGCGCGTGGTCTTCAGGTTTGGCTGAGTGAGGTGAAGTGGTCTCGTGAGAGGGCGATGCGGGTACTGTATTACTTGAAGGCGATACACCGGCTTCTGGTTTTGAGGTTCGGAAGTAATAGTATCCTCCACCTCCTAAAGCAGCGGCGCCGACGGCTGCATAGATGGCTGTGTTCGAGCCACCAGATGCTGGGCCTGGAGGGGAGGCGTAGCGGCGAACGCTCTGTAGATTCGGGTGATTGTTAATACAATGGACGGGAAGATGGTGCGGAAGATGGATTAGAGCTTGTTTGGAAGGGGTTGAGCGAAAAGGGGGAGATCTTGGGGAAGAGGCGTACTTGCTTCAACGGCTGCGCTGCTCGAAACACCTGTCTTGCAAACATGGTGACTGTGGCGATTGGCAAAGAGCTGGAGAAGATCTATTGAACGATTGGCTTAGCTCGAAATGTCGTCGTTTGGCGCTCACGGCGCTTTACCGGATTGAGACGAGGAACTTTGTGATTGCCAAGACCAAAAAGTATGGACTCTGGAGAGCTGCAATCTCAACTAAGTACTTAAAAGAGCCAGTAGCTACGACACAGATACGTTATGATTATGAACTCGGGTTCGATGCCTTGAGTAGTCAAAATCTATCCCTATACAAGTATGGAAGGTCACAAGTCGGTATATGGTTTCAAAACATGCTGAGACTTTCAGCCCTAAATGCGTAGAGTAAGTTACCTATTGTGAGACTAGAGATGAAGAGACTCCGGCTTGTTGATATACTTTGTTGGACTATTGACAGTAGCTTGAAATCTGCTCCTCTCTCTTGTCCACCAGCTCTTTGTCACGATACGAAGGCTTTCGATCAGCCACTCGCGCTCTAGCTGTACAAGAAGCCCATCATCACTTTCTTCCAATCTTTTGTGAGCTTTTTAATCTCTGTCAGATGTTGGTGGGAGCGTGGCTCGTGCTTTCTCTCGGCATTACGCAAAAGTCAGAGTAGCTGCAATCTCAGCTTAAGGTATATGTGATAAGGTATCACAAGGGTATTCTGCGTATACAAGGAGTCTCACCCTACCCGCCCTGTTGTAGTTGATTTTCACTATCGAAGAAGTCGGAGTCAGGCCCGAAAGCATTAGTGGCCCATCGTTCTCTGCGTCTATCCAGTGGAGGGTGATGGCCTTCATTGTTATGTCTGGGCACCTGCCCATTTACTACGAGGGAAACGCATACCATTATGCAGATCCTCGCGAAGTTTCATGAGTTTTCCCGCTCGTTATGAATACTCACAGAAAGCGAGGAGAATTACAAGTCCTTTGAAAATCTGTTGCTTTGATTTGAACCTCGAACGGTATTACCGTATAGTAAGAGAAAGATGTGAAAGCCCAGTATAGGGGATTGGTCAGTCAGGATACCAATGTTCGAGAAAGCCAAAGTTGCCATCCTGGCCAAGTATCTGAAAGGCGTGGTTGTAAAGGTTGCCAGGGCTTCAGTACAAACCCTCCTCTCCCATCGAAGACGTTAATGTAGCATCTGTCTCTATTACTTCGATACTCGGCTGACTTTTTCGATTATCTGCCAGCTATTACCGAGCTCATTGTTATGTAGCTATCTGTATTCAACTTTGATCTTGGCGAGGTTTGGCAAGAGCTTCTCCAACATATTCTGTCAAGGTTTCAGCGGCAAACGAAGAAGTGGAGATAAATATTCGGCAGCCGTCTATCTTGCTCCGTATGGAGTGGAATTGATGGTAGTGGTATTACCACGGACCTGCTGGGCGTTCATCGTCCAGATACTGATAAAGTTGTCCCAAAAATCCAGCGTCGACGGCAGAATCTACTGTAATGGTGATGGCCGAACGCGGAGCACCGAGTATTAGGGCAGGAAGCTTCACATAGATGGCCAAGTCAAAAAAAGAAAATGTTGAATGTAACTTGGTTTGATTCGTAAGTCACGAAACTCGGCAAACTCCTTTGTATAACAACGTGCTTAAGCTTGAGATTTTGGTGCATCATTGACGCAGCGCCGAGCCGATGATGCATGTTTCTATTCTTGCACATCATGTTTTAGGCTCTGCTGACCCAATTTTCGCGCAATAACCGGTGTCCATGTTGGACACTGGAGACAGAGCTACCGAGACGAAATTACAGGGCATACGAATGCTCACATGTCCTCCCACCGGCTGGAGTAGAATGTGACAATGTTCATCCCTACCTATTAGCGTGGACTATTCCATCGTATTTGAATAAGAGCCGTCTCCGGACATCCTCAAGCCATCCACCAAATGTCGGCTTCGATCAAGTCCAGTCGAAGGGTCTTGCTGTCTGCCAAATTGTTCACAAGGATGCTTGGGCATGGCTTGGGCCGTGCTGGTACTCGGTGAGTAGTCTATGCGCGGCCTGCTTCATTGATTAGATGCGGTCGCTTGAAGCGGTGATCTCGCAGGCCGTGCTTATTGGGCTCACCTAGGCCTTGGCTCGAAATGCAACATTCCCAAATTTACGGAACATCTTGCTGCACGTATCCCAGGCTTTTGTCAGGATAATTCTCCTGCGATTGGCTGGTATCACTCGGCCAAGGCTTTAGTCCGGTTTAAATCATCAAGGAACACGATGCACTGAAACACGGTGCTGGGCCGTACGGAAAACATCGGAGCTGAAACTCAAATTGCTCACAAAATCCTATGAATGAAAAGAGTTGTGTCGCCTTGGAATCCCGCATCATTCTACTATCTTTTTTCTCCATATACGCAAACATGAAGGCCTTCACAGTGCTAACTCCGCTCTTGTTGGCACTGCCAGCTATCTCTATGAATATTCTCCTCCCTCTCTATGTCTATCCTGGCACTGACGCATCCGCCTGGAGCAACGTCACCGCTGCCATCGCAGCCTACCCTCAAGTCCAATGGCAAATAATCGTCAATGTCAACAGCGGACCCGGACCGTCCCAGTACCCTGATTCCAACTTCGTCACCGGCATCTCGAAACTCAATAGCTATCCCAATGTACTCACCCTGGGCTACGTCGACACGGCCTATGCAAAGCGGGATTATTCTTCCGTGATCTCAGACATCAATGTCTATGCCAATTGGGCATACTACACCCAGACCAAAGACAACATCTCCATGGCGGGCATCTTCTTCGATGATGTTGTTGACAACACCACGTTTACAAGTGCTGCCCAGACCTACTATCATAATGTGTCGAGCTACGCTTACGCCCAGGTGCCATCCGATATAACGCCTGTGGTGTTCAACCCCGGAGAAATTGGCCCCAGCCAGTTGTTCCAGTACTGCGATACTATGATTCAGTTTGAGGGTTCAACGCAGACCTATCACAATGATACCACAATCAAAGCTTTGCCAAGCGCATATCTGCATCAAAGCGCCATCATTGTGTATGATGCAACGGCGACTACAAATGTCAAGAGTCTGGTCCACACCATGGCCCAGGATGGGGTTGAGGCTGTTTACTTCGATTACGGCTACTGCACGTACCAAGGCAGCATCACGGGTTGCTATAACCAGACGAGCTTGGCAGATTTGGAGCAGCTCGCTGCGGCTGTACAGGCTGGATAGGAGATCTGTTGGCGTTTGAGTTGGTTCACAGAAGGTTTGAAGGATACTGGAGGTACCGCAGGAATGGCAACAGAATATGCTGCTTTCCCATCCAGTAGACGCAATCCCTTTTCACAAAGCCTCCATCCTTGAGACAGTGAATCGTCTTTCCCTTCAGGTTTCAGATGCTAGCGATTTTTATCACTCACACAACACTCCAGCTCGGATCCTTTTATCAATCAGGTTACTTTCCAAAATAGCCAAGATGACAGAGTTTTCGGATTTATCACCAGACCGAGATGTCAAGCAACCTCTTTGAGTCCAGCGTCTTACGAAGATGCCCAATACGAGCAGATATGCAGCCGACACGGACTTTACATGGGGATGGTGAGTAGCTTATTGTGAGCATATCATCCATCCAATGCAAGGGGCAAAGGCACTATGCCATTTCGCCCTTCCGCTTTGCGAGATTCATCATCATATGGCTTCATAGAACGCAGAGATGCTGAACTGATGCAAGATGGAGGCTGGTAGACGATGTATCGCGAGGCGAAGGTAGGCGAGTAATTGCCGTAGTGCGTGATGTGGCGATATAAAGTTAGCTTGGCAAAAAGTGTTGGGACGCCGCCTCAAATCAAAAGTATCGTCCTCTTGCTCTCGTCTTGATCTCTGTCACCCATAACGATACAATGGGCTCTCATACGGATGACACTAACTTTGCTCTTCGAGTCATCGAGGGAGCATGACCGCGCAAGGAAAAGGTATAAAATCATATAGGAAAACGTGGTAGGGGTAGGACGAAGGGGATACTGTCACTGGCCTTTTGGATCTGAGTATCTTGCTTGAAGCCGCCCACGCTGGTTTCATCAGGATTCTTTGGGCGAACGATGATAAATGTTGCGTGCAGTTTCTCTTGTTGCTGAAATGTCCACTTGAAAGAGGGAATTTTGAGGCTTCAGTAGTCGGCATGGTCTGAGTTCGAAAAGAAGAAGTGAAGCGTGCCTTTTTGACAGCGAGTGGTGATGTTGAGGGAAGGGCCGTTGCTCGGCATGTGCAGGGCCCAATGTCGTACACGAGTGTGGGAAAGGGCTGAGTGGGCATGGTGGGGAGTCTGTATGTGTTAGAGTTGGGTTGAGTGTTTGTGTACCAGAGATATAAGGGGCGTCTGTGCAAATAGAGTCTCGGTATGTGCAGTCAGGTGCTAAGGGGACAAATTGGGATGGCGTGGCGCCAGCAGGAGGGGAGGAGGAGGAGGGAGGCTGCTGGCGGAGTGCGGGCACATGAGCAGGCTACTGTAGGTCAAGACTCATCACTCCGGTCTCAAAGGGTGGCTAACCTGGACGGGACATACACAGAACCGGGCCTGAAGCCTGCAACAAATCGGTGACTCGGGCCGGCACGACATAACTGCGACGTCGACAACGTATCATAAGCCTGTCAATGGAGGATGTGGTAAAGTGATAAGAGCGTCGTGCATCTCCATAGCTGTTGTTGGTAGCATTGAACGATGTTTGGAAAGATTGAAGATGGAGTTGCGGAGATGGAGAGAAGAGAAAGAATTTGGGGGCGAGAGAAGGTTATGTACTTCCGCTACTGCTACTGTTGAGCTCCTATCTGCTTGGACAGATATAAAGGTCGTGGATTTCACAATCGTGGCAGGCGATTTACGATCCACGGAATCTGGGCCAGAATGTCCCTTTTATTGCTCATGTCGCAGTTCATCACTGTATCGATTTAAAACTGCATCCCAAGCTGATAGAACCCACCGTACCGGTATGATATTGAGGGACCAAGGTTGAGCAGGAAAATCTATAAGAACGAAAGGGAACTCAACTCGCTGTGTCGAAGCGAAATAGCCACCTAATCATTATTCCAACGTGCAAAACAGATTGTGTCGCTAATTCTGTACTGACGCAACGGCACTTCTTTCCCACCTCACGGAGTATCCATATGCTGCGCCAATGTACATTCATCGACACGGAAGCTGTAGTACTCTTGCTAGACCAGAGGGAAGTAGCATGATCAGCTCTGTCTTGAAATTCCATTCGTGCAGAAGGTCACTATGAAGATAGTATACAATAGGGGACAAAATGCGTGGAAGGTATGTCTCATGATTATCTATTCTCAAGGTACCGGTTCAAAGCCTCTTTCTATTGTCTGATGTGTTGAAGAAGTATTCATCATCCTTGACGGTATGGAGACTTTACAATTCGGTCTTTGTTGGTCATGTGGAAGTTTCAGACTGTGGGTGATTATCGTTTACGAAATAATCGAATATCAATCATGTATCATCAAGTCGCCGAAATGTTCATGATAAATGTGTGGTCCACAAGATTGATATGGGACACCCGGACATTAGATGGGAACACGCTTTGGCTGGCTGACTGTTTCCGCTTCAGCTTCTACTGTAACGTAGATTTAGTCAAGCAAGTAGCTACTCATCAGAAATTCCTAGACGTTTTTGTCTCACCAGCAGGGCGCAAGGAATAAATGTGCATGCCTCCTTCTTTGTTACTCTTCACTTGCTGCTCACAAGTCGATCAACTTCAATGGTGAGAGCTCCATGTGGTGTACTATTTGATTCATCATCACCACTCCGGCGATACATCGTCTGCCATTCCACTGGGTCTTCAAGCCGTAGAACGTATGATGTGCACCTTCCAGATAGCGCAGGTTGCACAAGCGGCAAATAGCATGCTGCAGAAAATGATTGAATAACCACGATAATACACGAAAAGACCCAATTTGACGAGCAGCTCGCCTGTGTGCTGCCGAAGCAATCTGATGGTGGAGAGCCACTTGGACGGATCAGTGGTGTTTGCTATGACTCACCGCCTCTCCCTCTAGGTCATACTGAGGAGGCCTGCAGAGTAGAGCGACCGTCCAATAGCATCCTCAATACCGAGTGTACTTCGCCATCATGAGTGCATAATCTGAAACATGACGAGCGATGAAATATATGTTGCAGCTTCTGGACTGGAAAACTGTTGTACAAGGCTCTATTGATAGAGACAAACAACGTACGATGTTTCGTTTAACTCCTACGATGGTAAAATCGTGAATCGGGGTATCCAGTATTCTTTCCAGATTTGGTCTCCGTAGTAGAACGATGGTGAATGCCGCGTCAGACTTTGTATCCTATAGTATCTATTTCAAGGCGCGTCGCCTGTTGGGCGAGTTTCAAGTGGCAACGGTTTAATATGTGATGGTTTGCTGCATTTAGAGAAGCAGACAAAGAATCAGAGGCAAACAATTTGACGACTGAGGCGCTAGCTGATGGAAAGCCCGATTGGACGAATGTGGTGGTAGCTCCTCTGGTCTATATCTGGGACACTGAGTTGATAGTCGCGGTGGCCGATTACTGCTTGAGAAACATCATGCATCCTACTCGGCTCGAGAATTTCCTACTCTGACGATAGCTATCACAGCCCGATGATTGTTATCAAACACGTTTTAAAAGACAAAGAAAATGGACGCGGCGTAGGTAAAACAGCGGGATGTATGATCTATCACGCCCTTCTCCTGTTCTCAAATAGATTTCTAAACGTATCCGATTGAGTGTGGGTCCTGTCCGTCCATGCCTTCAGCTTCCGATCGAATGACTGGTTAGTCGGTCAAGTCATGAGAAAAGATTGGGCATATATTGGTGCTCTGGGGCGAGCCGCTGAAAATGAGGCTAGAAGCATACGAGCAAACCCAAACTACTCACGGCAATGCAAGGCAGCCGTAAGTCTAAACCAACAAACCAACAGTCATGCCGGAGTCCGCGCCTAGAGGTGTCTCGGTGCTGCTCCTTGAGTGATTTGATTGCACAGATAGAGTGTCTTCATAAACGACAGTTGCGCCAACTTCCAATGTCCCCTTTTAGCTTCTGCATCAGGCACAGGGATTTATCATCACCTTTCGCAGCGAGTATCAAGTGTCATCTATCGTACTATTTCATGACCAAACAGCTCAATGACGCCCACCAATTGCAAGAACGCACCAAGCAGCATGCCAGATCCAGCAGCAGATGCTCAGCCAGACCAGTTGGTATCCCCTGGAACTCAATGTACTTCCAACAAGAAATCGATTGTTGTCGGTCTTTACGGGATTTCGGGTTCTGGTAAGTCATTCCTACTGGACCAGCTGAAGCAAGGACTCGGAGAAGAGCAATTCGCGTTCTTTGAAGGCTCCAACATGATTGCCGACGAAGTTCCCGGAGGTCTCGACGCGTTCCACAATCTGGAAGAGCCAATGAAGTTGCAGGCGCGCCAGCGAGCTATCGACAAAATTGGAAAGACTTGCACCAGCAGCAGAAAAGTTGCAGTCGTCACAGGACATTTCATGTTCTGGACCGAGGAGAAGGAAGGTGGGCAGGCAGTACACACTCCAAATGACTTCAGCACTTACACCCACATACTCTACCTGGACGTCCCAGCCGAGGACGTCTTCCAACGCCGGCTGAACGACAAGGACAAAATTCGTCCATCCACCTCTGTTCCGAAATTACACGAATGGCAGCAGACCGAAAAGACGCAGCTGCGCCGTCTTTGCTACGAAAATTTAATTCTGTTCTCGAATGTGAGCTCGAAGACAATGTTGCTAAGTAGAGTTCTGTCACTACTGCGCGACTTCCGGCAACAAAGCGAGCAGCACAACGTGTCTTGTGCGCTGAAAGTGCTTGACGGGACGTTTCTCACTACGCCAAATCAGCTTGAGACGGTGCTGGTTTTTGACGCCGATAAGACTTTGGCCGCGGAGGACACTGGCGCGTTGTTTTGGGAGAAAGCCTCAGATGCTCGCCAGTCTAAGAATGATGAAGATCCGTTGGAAAGAATCTTCTCCAGCCCATTACAATATTCGTACACTGCCTTTCGCCAGGCTGCATTGCTCTATGAAGAGGTAGCGAATGACCAAGACTTTGATAAGATATGCCAAGCCGTGGCATCTCAAGTGTCTATGCACGCCGATTTCTTGTCACTGCTGCGAGTGGTGGCGGATCAAAGCCATGTTGGTGCTGTTGTCGTTACGTGTGGGGTACGCCGTATTTGGGAGATGGTGCTGGAGAAAGAAGGCCTCTCCGAGAAGGTGAGAGTCATTGGTGGTGGACGCATTGCAGACGGTTTCGTTGTCACAGCTGCAGTCAAAGCCTCCTTGGTCGACCACTTGAAAAATACCCGTGGAGTGTATGTTCACGCATTCGGAGACAGTTCCTTGGACTTGGACATGTTGAGCAAGGCTGATCAAGCCATTGTTGTTGTTGGCAAGGAGCAGACTAGGAGCAAGACGATGGACAAGGAATTGATTCATGCCATCGACAATAATGGCCTTCGGGCGCGCCAAGCTGTGCTGCCCGGTAACGCGTCGCCACGGCTGGATACTACCAAGCTTCCTCTGGTCCGACTCACAGACCAGGAGTTTGTCGACTCTATCCTCTGCCGCCGCACGTCGCCAGAACTTGAATTCCTTGTTGCGGCAGACAGGAACGCGGCGAAGCTGCTTGCAACGCCAATGCGCGATGCAGGTTTCGCCGGCCCAGTCCTGAGGGAAGCGCATCGCCGTGCCGGATGGTATCTGGCGATCGAGTTCGTAGCCAATATAGTTGGCCTCGAACCGTCTCCCATTCGGCATGTGCTGGGCCAGTCAGCAAGTGGCTCCCGTCTTTTTCACGAGCATCAGACAACGATCGTGGCGCTAATGCGCGGCGGAGAACCCATGGCCCTTGGCGTTAGCGACGCTTTTCCCTCCGCCATGTTCGTTCATGCCAGCGATCCTGACGGTCTCAAGCTTCATCATCTCGAGGGACAGCTCACAGTGGTCTTGGTGGATTCCGTGATCAATACCGGCAAATCGATTGTTGAGTTCGTGCAGCATATCCGCAGCCTTCATGCCACCATTCGCATTGTGGTCGTTGCCGGCGTCGTTCAAGCCGACAACATTAACAAGGGCAATCTCCAAAAGGCACTGGCACGTCATGCCGGAATTCATCTTGTTGCACTCCGCCTGTCGGACACCAGTTTCGTCGGCAGTGGTACCACCGATACTGGCAATCGCCTGTTCCAAACGACGCATCTTCCTTAAACGCACGACAACTCGACCGGACGCTACTACCCAGCAACTGGTTCTGCCTTGACACTGGGGAATTCATTTCGTTTATAGAAATTTCGAGAAGGACGAGGAAGGGTTCTTGACCAATGACAGGCGAAGGAAGGGAAATCAAGTAGCAGGTCATATACATTGTTCTGGAGGGGATCTTTAACACGTTAGATCTATGATGCGAGGATTTATCTGCAAATTTGTGCACCAAGAAGTCATGTGCCAAGGCCCTAATTACATAAGTAATATTGCTCTAAGCGCCAAGTCTTTTTGCCCCCATCAGGTGAACGAAGTCAATTATTGGCAATTGTCCGTACTGTGGGGAGTTACGCCTTCTCAATCAAGCCAGAGCTGACGTTAAGATGCCTTCTCCCTGACGGGTTGCAGCCAGAACAATTGGGAAAGGGTGAACAATGATACTGACGTCCAGCACTCTAGCTGCAGTGTGGAAACCCAATCGCCAAATATTGCATGACTGTTGCCAATTCAAAAGCAACGCCTTTGGCAATGACTCCATCCTTTTTCCGGCTCCCTTCTAGACGCCATATTCCCTTGTACTGTTTCGATCCTCAATCGTCTCGGCCACCCGAGTATTTCCGCCATTGTCAAAGAAGAGAATGCCATTATGGTATCTCTGCCATGCGAGGTGGAGATTGCAACGTCTCCCTAATCGCCGTTTACATACCCTCCATATTGTACCACTTCAGACGCTGCATCATCTCCTCTATTATTACTGTTGCAAGCAACAAAACTGTGATGAATTCCTGGATCGTTCGCATGTATCATCGTAGGAAGCCTGATGTCAGAATAGTATCCACATACATGATTCGACGCAGAACGGCAGAAGATCTTACAATGACACCGTTCAACAACATCCAGGAGATTGCCAAGTCGAGTCGATAAAACATCGAGACTGCGAGGGATCATCCCTCAAGAATCGAGGGTAGAGCGAGGCATATGAATCACTGTACTATCTTACACCTTCAAAGAACCTCGCTGTACCGGATTCTGGTAGTGAACTTTTCGCTGCAACATGATCGACTGGCCGGGACTTTCACGGTCAAGAGTATAGCCGTTCATGCATATGCTATCGTTCTATTCTCGACATTGCTAGCATAATCGGACGACCTGCTAGTTATGCCGGCTGCATTCGCAGTGATAATGGGGGTGTCTATTGGATTGAGCCGTTCTTAGGATCGGGTGGGCAAATGACATATTCTGGCGAACTAACAGAAAGTGCTTGAAAATGAAAATTGTATGTTTCTCATCGACTGGTTCAAGATCGGAAAGCAGACTATCAGTAATGGACGATCCAAGCCTGAATGTCAGCCCCGAAGGTATTCCAACGCTCATTCTCCGGCCTGTCCACATATCGTCCGTCCGCTTTCTCCATCCTGGGAAAGGAAACATGGCGTTGAATGCACAGACAACATCGCGAAGGAAGACTTTTGACCTGTGCCAGATGTGTTTCCACATCTATACCATTGTATAAGTTTCATGCGGCGGTCTTGGCATCGCGGGAGAAAATCAAAAAACCTCCATATGATTAGTACTGTAAATACCCGCAAAGCGCCTAGTAGACGTCTAGGTAGTCTAAACTTAGTACTAAATGAAGGTAATATAACCCTCTAATCTATCTTATCACTTACTACTACTACTGTTATCGCTGTCGCCGCTGGGAGTCATAAGCCTAGTTACCTTAGGGTCGGTCCCGGGTAAGACGGCGCCAGCTAGGGCTACTCAGCGCCGTACAAGTAAGCTCTAGGTTGGCTACCGGCCCTAAGGCCCTACTGTAGTATCCAGCAAGTTAGTTGTTAGCGCGACAGGGATTATTTTGGTAGTGTCCTCACCGAAAGAATCCCTGTCGCGCTAACAATTAACATCCTGAATACATAGTAGATAAGGGGCCTAAGCTCTAAGGACAGGACCCGCTACTAGGCTACAAGTCACCTAGAGCAGGCTCGCGATCTATATACCAAGGAGGCGCTAGGCCTAATAAAGCCGACATGCCGACATGTTAAACAGTTAATACGATTTTCTCCCGTAATGCTAAGACCGCCGCATGAATATATTACAATGATACTCGTACAGAAATTGTTCGGGGGTTTCAGACTATTCTGTTCCTACGAATAGATTACTGGTTTTGATTATATATATACTAATTTACTACTTAAGGTAGTTTTTAATTAAGTAAATTATTTCTAAATATTAATCTAATTCAAATAGTTATTTTTAATTCAAAGTACAAGGGGGTTACTATCTTAGTACAAGATTAGTTATCCTTATAAAGATTTATAAATATTAGTATCAATTAATATAGAACTATATAGCCCTTATATAAAGAATCCTAATTAGGTCTAGTATAATATACTAAGCCTATAATCTTTCTACTACTAAAATAATTTTAATAAATTATATATTTCTAAGGTATATATATATAAGTCTTATATAGGTAATTTATATAAACTTATATAAATTATTTATATAGATATAAATACCCCCTTTTCTATCTTTATATATCCTTACTTTCCTAAGTACTTATATATAATAGAGTTACTTATAAGTATAATCCTATATAGTATATATACTAACCGTATTATTATAAACAAAGACGTAGATATATTATATAATAGATAATAATATTAATGATAATAACTATCTATATAGTTATAGGTAAGATATATACGTACTAAGTATTTATACTAAGACTTAGTCATGTAACTAAGTCGTTCCGTGATAATATACCTACTAAAATCGAAAAATAATAGTGTTCTTACTATCTATATACGATAGTAATATTATAACGATAGTATACTTATCCTAACTAATTAGAGTTATTACCTATATACTTATAGTCCTTCCTAGTACCTATATAATAGCCCTTAGACGATATTTTAACTGTTCTATATAAAGGTCTTAGCGAATCCGGAATAATTATAACTAGATATTAGATAGGCGATTTCTAGTCGATTAGTAATATCTTTAGAAATGTATAGATCTATAGCGCTATACCTATTACAGCGTAGTATAAGGACTATCCAAAGAATTAAATAAAAGAATATATATATGTAAATAGACTAATAGTATTAGGCTTATACCTATTATTCAGCCTCCTTAATACTAATAAAGTAGTTATAACTACTATTATCCTTATAAATACTATTACTATTAGGTATTTCCTCTATAAATAACGTATATTACTTATCGCCTATAGAGATCTTAGGCGGAAATCTATCCTAATAGCCCTTATTATCTCCGCCTTTTATCTATTACTAGCGGCCTTACTACTATAAGGGTTAATTATAAGGGGAATTTTACTATTATTACTAGGATAACTAGTATTAATATTACTAAAACGATTATTATCTATTAGCTATTCATTGTTAAATAGATATCTTACTAGTAATATATCTATAAAATATAGCGAATATTATAGATTTAGATAGTTTAGGTATATTATATTATAAGTTAACATCTAATTAGTTCTAGATAATATATAGTTAAAAGTATATAGATATTATATTTACTACTTTCATATAATAGCGTATCTACTAGATTTATACTCTAAGCGTCTAATTTTTTATATTATAGAGGCTATAGAACTAATTAGTAAGATATATTATTACTATTATAGTACGTATCTTAAACTAATTAATAAGTATAATATAATAGAGCTTTAAGTTATATATTTATAAGCCTGATTCTTTAATATCTATAAGTTTATTAGTATACTATATTAATACTCTACTATAAAGGTACTTAGAAATAATAGAAATAATAGTAATATTATTATAAGAGTAGGCTAAATACTTAAGCCTATTAATAAACGTATAAACGTTATAGTATATAATATATCTTCTAATATTAATAGTTTAAGAATTATTAGGAGTCTTCTTATTAATATATTTAGGATAAAAAAAACTAATATCTTCTACTCTTAGTCTTTTAATAGTAATATTAGTATAGTATTACTCCTACTCCTAAAACTACTATAACTAATCCTCTTACTTTATACCTAATTTTAGTAGAGGAACTAAGGTTAAGTAACTAGGATACTTAATACTAAGAATAGTAATAGACTATTTGTAACTGAAATACTAATTTAATTTTTAGTTTAATATATCTGAAAATAGTATTATAAGACTGTTAATTTAGTTATTAAAGAAGCTAAGGATATAGGATATACCTTAGCTAGTATATTATATACTAGGGATAAGTTCTCCGCCTATTTCTCCGCTACCTTCTTTACTACCTTCTACCTATCCTAATATAGACGCCGGCGGGCTTTCTTCTTCTACTATCACCTATTATTTTTCAGCTTTCTTTAGTATAGCGACTAGCCTATTAAAAGGATCGCTTATTAATATTAATAAAGAGTACCTATTATAACCTCTTATAGTAGGTTTCTATCCTTCTAAGTAATAGCCTAAACCTTAGGTGTTAAGCGTACTAAATAGAATTAATAATAACGCTTAGACTAGATTATCTAATATTACTACCATTTATTATAAATAAAGACGTAGATATATTATATAGTAGATAATAATATTAATGATAATATCTATCTACGTAGTTATAGGTAAGGTATATACGTACTAAGTATCTATGCTAAGACTTAGTTATATAACTAAGTTATTCTATAAAACGTATCCCTTCTATATAGTTATTTTTAAATTATTATTAAAAATTTATAATAATTACATATACCTATATAAGTAATAGTATTTAATTTAAAAGATAAAGGATTTAGATAGGATGAAACCCTTTCTAAATATATTAATATAAATAAAGGAGTACCTAATATAAATATGAAAAAGAATTAAACTAAGTATATATAATTAGTTATAGCTGAAAAGTTATATAAAGGTAAGAAATACCCCGTATTTACTTATAAAGTCTCGTATAAGCCTATTTATTAGAATATATACTTTAAAATAGATAAGAAAGTTAGTAATTTAGTTAGTAAAGATCTATATAATTATATAATTTATTACTAAGCTATATAGAACTTTAAGTATAATTATATATTAGAAGCTATTATTATATACTCTTATATAAATACCTTATATTCTAGTATAAAGGCGTATAAGAGTTATAAGAAAGAGAATAGGCCTTTTACTTCTTATAAAATCCTAGCTAGGTAGTATAATAGTATATATAGTAACTATCTAGCTAATAGAGATAGAATTAAAGCGTACTTTTTTATATCTAATTAATATAGATTAGTACTAGTCTTATATAATTAATATTAATTTATAAAAAATCTATTAAGCTAGTATATACCCGCGTAAAGACTATTATATTTAGTATTAGAAGTATATATAAACCTGTACTACTTCTAATAATATATACTAACCTATATAGCTCCTATTAAGAAGTATAAGGCTATAGACCTTTTTAAACTAAATAATGTAAAACTATTTAAGGCTATTAAGAAGGTGTACGCAGGCCTTATAAAGATGTATATTAGTCTTATAACTTTATACGGGGCCTTTATAGATCTGGAGAATTAGGTAGATAGAAATAAAGGTAATAAGTAGGTATATAGTAGTTATATAATAGCTGTATAATAGCTATATAGTAGTTATACGGGGGTATATAGCCTATTAGAGGCTATATAGGTCTTTAAGATCTATAAATAGCTATATAGCTCTAGAATATAAATAAAATACCTTACTCCTAGTCCTTATAGCCCTATATAGGTATATATAAATCTAGAAAATACTGATAAAGTTTTAAGATAAAGTATTTATAATTACTATTATAAAGAGATAAATAGATAAATAGATAAATAGATAAAAAGTTATTAAATTATTAAGTTATTAAATTAAATAGTTAAATAGTTAAACTATTAAATAGTTAAATAACTATTAAGTTACTAAGTTAAATAATAATAATTAAATAATTAATTAATTAAATAGCTAAATAAATCAATAAATCAATAAATCAATAAATAAGTCTAAATAAGTCTAAATTATATATTATCTAAAAGAACCTCTAGATATATAATATTATTTATACGCCCCTTTATATATATTAGTAAGAGGACTGAAAGTCTCTATATATCTTATATATATAATAGTATAATATAAAGCTAATTATAATTTAAATATAATAAAAGTAAATCTATCCTAATAGTAGAAAGTAACTAACCTTATAAATTATTAATAGTTATTATAAAATAGAGCTAAATTAGAAACTACTTATATATAAAGAGGAAAGGGAAGTTACCTTCCTTACTAATTAATTTAATTTAAGTAATTAAGTATATCCCTTTATCCTACTTTCTATTAAAGATCTAACCTTAAATATATTATTAAAATAGATACGTAACAATTAGGCGCGTACTATTCTATATACTCTTATTTAAGTATAGGTTCTATAATAATATAATTAGGGCCCTAACCTTTAACTTTAATTAAGAAAAGGAGAATTTAAATAACTTTAAGAATTATAAGAACTCTAAGTTGAATCTATTCTTATTACTATTAAATAATAACTTATTAGCTAATAAAAGGTATTATATAATTCTATATAAATATATTAAGATCTTATTATTTAATATTATAATAGAGTTATTTTATAATAATAATATAGCTTTACTCTTAAAAAAATCTAGCGGTAATAACTATTATATAAGGGAGGTACTTAAGAAGATATATTCTAAAGGTATATCTATTTATATCCTAATTTTTAATCTTAGGGGGAAGAGCTACTATCTTATATAATAATATATTATATAATATCTAACCTATCTACCTTATAAACGCCTAATTATTAGATTTAATATAGAGCTATATATTTTAATATAGCTAGAGTATATTTAGCTTTAGGTAGATCTAGGAGCTATAAAGGCTAGTATTAACCTATATAATTTAATTCCCTCTTTAAATAATAGGAGTTATTTATATAAAGTTACCCCTTATAATTACTAGGAGCCTATTAAATAGGTTATTACTCTTATAAATATTATATAATATTATATTAACTATAATAAAATTATTCTTATTCTATATAAGTATCTTATATTATATAGTTAGGATTATATAATAGAGTAACTTTATAATATTAGATTATATAAAGATATAATAGGTTAATATATTATTATAAATAAATAGGATCTTAAAAGTAGAGTAGGATATATAACTACTAGGTAGTAATATTAATATAATATTAATAAAAGTAATATATAAAATAATATATCTTTATATATAGAAATAATAATAAAGAGCTTTATAGAGGAAGGTCTTACTAATATTTATAATATTATATATAAAGAAGTACGCGGTTTATAGTAAGATAGTAATAATTATAAGGATAATATTATAAGTAGAGTATTAATCTATATTGCACTTTAAAAAAATAATATTATATAAGGTTATTTACTCCTTAATATTATATTTTAATTTAAATATAATTGGAAGAGGGTAATTCTATTAAGAATATATAAGGAGAGATATAAGTAAATTAAAGTCCTTAAGTCTTTTACCTTAAAATTATAACTATTCTATAATTAAGAATAACTTATAATTAAGATATATATTTATAATATTAATAGGAATAGGCGGAAAGTCCTTAATAATATAATATATTAAATTATTATAATTATTATAATAGAACTTTTCTTAAAGTTTAAGGGGCTCGCTTATATTATTATAAAGAAGTATAAATATAAATAAAGTATATAAGGAGTAACTAGAAGAGTAATATCTAGATTCTTTAAAGTATATAAATTACTTACTATTATTATTAAGGAGCCTTAAAGTAATATATATAACCTAGAAGATTAGATATAAAATATTATTAATAGTATAAATTACTTTAAAGCTAGAAGGCCTATATATAATAATAAATAAGACTTATAAATAGAACCTCTTACCTTATATAACTCTATAATTATATATACGCCTAATTATATATCCCCCTTTTTAAGGTATCTACTATTACTCCCCTTTCTTACTATAATAGATATAATACTCTAGAAAATTATAATATAATAGGTAATAGCTATTAAAATTTTTAATATTATATTATAAGAAGTATATAAGTATTATCTCTATCCTATTAAGTATTTATAAAAGGTTACTCTTATCTTTATAGAATTATACTTATTATTAACTAGGAAGGTATAAAGTAAACTATATAATAGGAGGATCTTTATTATAATTATAAAATTTAAAAAGATTTTATATAACCTAGTATAAACTAATATAATAACTATTTAAGTAATATATAATCTTATCCTAGTTATTTACTAGCTTTAACGTTACATAGTTAACATCCTTATAAATATACTTATATATATATTTAATAATACTAATAGAGGTGTAAACCTTAATATTAATATATATAATATATTTATAAATTAACTAAGGATTATATAAGACTACTTAATAGTTATTTATCTTAACTTCCTATTTATATACCTATTTTATCTATATACAGCTATTATTATAATAGTAGTATATAAGATAACTATCTTTTATAATAGATAGTTTAGGCAAAAATTTCCTTAGAAAATACTTTAAATAAATTTACCTAGATCTACGCGGGTTCTTTATTATATATAAGG
>JAABUK010005656.1_pt1 | contig 19263 bp, 18 predicted proteins | sample 5559141 | NCBI WGS metagenome assembly JAABUK01 (sample SAMN10711869, study PRJNA513367) | rock metagenome | isolation source: Antarctica rocks | place: Antarctica: Victoria Land, Pudding Butte nord | collected 2016-01-03 | reverse complement strand
GTCGGTCGGCCAAGTAGGAAGGTACAGCGAGACGACCCTGCGCATCCGGAGCCTCCACGATGATGCTGGCGGCTTGCGCGCCCCGGCAGCGCAGCAGGTCCAGGCGCCAGACCGGGCGGCCGAGGCCGGGCACGTCCGGGGCATGCGGCAGGGGCGGACGGGAGGGGAGGCCGGTGATCCGCCAGCGGGTCGAAGCGGCAGAGGGCGCGCTCAGCGCCGGGTCGTCGAAGCGGCGCGACCGGCGCAGGACGAAACCGAGCACGTCGGTGGCCTCGGCCGCCAGCTGCAGCCGCCGCGAGACGGTGAGGTCGAACCGGCCCTCGTGCTCGCAGACCACGCCCGCAAGCCCGGGGTGGCGCAGGCTCTCCTCCATGGCCCGCAGGGCGCCATGCCGGGCCTCGACGAAGACGATGCGGGCGGGGTCGAGGCCGGCGCGGGCCAGGGCCGGCGGGTAAAGGTCACGCCGGGCCATGATCCACACCACCGGGCCGGGCCGGCGGGCCAGCACCCCGGCCGCGAACAGCGCCGGGGCCGCGCCGTGCTCGACGTCGGGACCGCCTGCGAACACCTCATGCACCGCGCCCAGGGCAAGACCCCTGTTGGGCAGTCGGTCGTCCAGTTCCGAAATGCCGAAGGGCAGGCGTTGCGGCGCAAGCACCGCGCCCGGGCCGCGCTCCAGTGCCGCGATACGCGTGCGCAAGCTGGCGATGGTCAGTGTCTGCATGTGCTGCGCCCTCCCTGTCACAAACCGCGAACTAGAACGTAGAGGGAACAAAGCAGTTTTGGATAGAGGGTTTCTGGCGGAAGATTGTCCTAATTTGTAGGATCAAGAGCGATCAAGCAGATGCGGCGCGTTCCGCATCCTCCAACCGAGCATTGTGCTCCGCTCGTGACCTGGGGACCATGAGGAAGTGTGTGGTGCCCGCAACGCGGTAGCGCCGAGCGCGGTATTCCTATCCTTTCATGAGGATGTGTTCGTGACACACCGGCTTCTTCCAGTTCGTGCACAACGCGCGCCGACGCGGCAAAGCCTTGCTCGGCACGCTCATCGCCGGCCTGGTTGCGTGACGGATCCGTCACCACCCCGGAACCCAATAAGAGCCACAGAGGTATGACGCCTCATCTCGGCCGCATGGCGCCGATGTATGAGGACCGCGCATGAGCCCTCGCAGTGGCCCAAATTTAGTTGACGTGCTTAGTGCATTATGATTACTAAACCGGCGCACCTTAGCGCACACAACAAGGCTCGACCTAAACGGGCCAAAGGGGGAACTATGAGATTAAAGAACCGTTCGCTTGCGCTTGCCCTCGGCATGGCGCTCGGCCTCGGCGCTACAGCACCCGCTCACGCCCAGAACAAATCGCTCACCCTCTGCTGGGCCGCCTGGGACCCGGCCAATGCCCTTGTCGAGCTCAGCAAAGATTTCACGGCTAAGACCGGCATCGAGATGAAATACGAATTCGTCCCGTGGACCAACTACGCCGACCGCTTCGTCAACGAACTCAATTCCCACGGCAAGCTCTGCGACCTCATCATCGGTGACAGCCAATGGATCGGCGGCTCGGCCGAGAACGGTCATTACGTTAAGCTGAACGATTTCTTCGCCAAGGAACACTTGTCGATGGACGACTTCATGCCCGCAACCGTCGTCGCCTACTCCGAATGGCCCAAGAACACACCCAACTACTGGGCGCTCCCCGCCATGGCCGACGTCGTCGGCTGGACCTACCGCAAGGACTGGTTCGCCAAGCCCGAAATCCGCGCCGCCTTCAAGCAGCAATTCGGCCGCGAACTCGAACCTCCCAAGACTTGGGATGAACTCCTGCAAACCTCCAAATTCTTCACCGACCGCGAGATTGACGGCAAGAAGCGCTACGGCACCTACATTTACACTGAGCGCGGCTCCGAAGGTATCACGATGGGCGTCACCAACGCGATGCTCGATTACGGCTTCCTCTACGAAGACCCCAAGCAGCCCTACCACCTGACCGGCTTCGTCAACTCGCCCGGCGCCGTCAAGGGTCTCGAAGTCTACAAAGAACTCTTCAAGTGCTGCCAGCCTGCCGGCATGACCAACGCCTACATGTCCGAGGGCCTCGACGCCTTCAAATCCGGCCAAGTCGCGATGCAGATGAACTTCTTCGCCTTCTTCCCCGGCCTCTACAAGGATCCGGACGTCGGCGGCGACAAAATCGGCTTCTTCGCTAACCCCGCCGGCCCCGCTGGCCAGTTCGCCCAGTTGGGCGGCCAGGGCATCTCCGTCGTTTCCTACTCCAGCAAGCGCGACGACGCCCTTCAATACATCAAGTGGTTTGCTCAGCCCTCCATTCAGCAAAAGTGGTGGGAACTCGGCGGCTACTCGGCCCTCAAAGCCGTCGTCCAAAAGCCCGGTTTCGCCGAAAGCCAGCCCTTCGCTCCGGCCTTCCTGCAATCGATGGGCATTATGGTCGATTTCTGGGCCGAGCCGCTCTACGTCGATCTGCTGCTCGATATGCAAAAGCGGGTCCATGACTACGTCATCGCCGACCAAGGCACGGCCAAGGAAGCGCTCGACCTCCTCGTCAAAGACTGGATCAAGGTCTTCAAAGACGAAGGCCATAACGCTCAATAACCGAAAGCCTGCCCCTCCCGCAATTAGTGGGGGGGCATCGGAGACCTTCTTATGTCTGGCATGTCTCAGGAGCCCAAGCCTCTGGTGGGTCAATTCGCGGCCGTCTCGCCGCCCGCCCTGGTCCGTCGCGCCCGCGGCTTGTCGGATCGCAGCCTCGCCTGGCTATTCATCTTGCCGGTCATGCTGCTCCTGCTCGCGATCAACATCTTCCCGTTGATCTGGGCGATCCGCCTTTCCTTCACCAATTTCAAGTCGAACCTCCCGAACGCACCCCTGCGCTGGCTTGGCCTCGACAATTACGCCGACATTCTCTCCGACCCCGATGTTTGGCATTCCATGCAGGTCACTGCCCATTTTGTGGTCTGGACCATCACGCTGCAGGTGATCTTCGGCCTCGGCCTTGCTCTGCTGATTAACCGCAAATTCCGCGGCCACGGCCTATGGACGACAGTGATCCTGCTGCCGATGATGCTGTCGCCCGCCGTGATCGGCAATTTCTGGACCTTTCTATTCCAGCCTCAGATCGGCATTTTCAATTATGTCGTCGCCTTCTTCACCGGCGCCGACCCGCGCAGCTTCCAGATGCTCGGCGACGTTCGTTACGCCCCCTGGGCGATCGTCCTCGTCGATACCTGGATGTGGACGCCTTACGTGATGCTGATCTGCCTGGCCGGCCTACGCTCGATCCCGGAAGATATCTACGAAGCCGCCGAGGTCGACCGCGCCTCCGCCTGGCGCCAATTCACGACCATTACGCTGCCGATGGTGCTACCCTTCCTCATGCTCGCCGTCCTGTTCCGCGGCATCGAGAACTTCAAAATGTTCGACATGGTCAACCTGCTCACCTCAGGCGGCCCCGGCTCTGCCACCGAACTCGCCTCCATCACCCTCAAGCGCGAAGCCTTCGAGAAATGGCGCACCGGCTATTCCTCCGCCTTCGCCATCATCCTCTTCGTCACCGTCTTCGGTTTCGCCAACGTCTATGTCCGAGCCCTCAACAAGGTGAAACAACGATGAACGCCGCCACCGACGCCCGCTCCATTGTCGAGGCCTCGCCTCGCTCCCGCGGCATCGCCGGCATCATCGTTATTGCCTACGCGCTGATTACGATGGTCCCCTTGCTCTGGATCGGCGCCACCGCCTTCAAGTCGCAATCCGACGCGATTTCATACCCGCCGAAGATCTTCTTCCAACCGACGCTCGAAGGCTGGGTCAGCCTCTTCACCGTCCAAACCCGTCAATCCCCAGCCTTCATCGCCTCCTTGCCCCCTGCCGAACACTGGTGGGACAAGTTGACCCGGTCGCAAGGTCGCGTCATCGCCGGCGCCTCCAAAACCGCGCCTCGTTTCATCAACTCGATCGTCGTCGGTTTCGGCTCCACCTTCCTCGCCGTCGTTCTCGGCACCCTCGCGGCCTACGGCTTCTCCCGCTTCAAAGTCCCGCTCGCCGACGACATGCTGTTCTTCATCCTCTCGACCCGGATGATGCCGCCCATCGCCGTCGCCATCCCGATCTACCTGATGTACCGCCAGCTCGGCCTCAACGACACCTATCTCGGCCTCATCCTGCTCTACACCGCGGTGAACGTTTCCCTCTCAGTCTGGCTGCTCAAAGGCTTCATGGACGAGATCCCGCGCGAATACGAAGAGGCCGCCCTCGTAGACGGCTACACCCGCCTGCAAGCATTCCGCCTCGTCGTCCTACCGCAAGCCGTGACCGGAATCGCCGCCACCGCGATCTTCTGCTTAATCTTCTCCTGGAACGAATACGCCTTCGCCCTCTTGCTCACCAGCGGCAACGCCCAAACCATGCCGCCCTTCATCCCCTTCATCATCGGCGAAGGCGGCCAGGACTGGCCCGCCGTCGCCGCCGCGACATCGATGTTCCTCCTGCCCATCGTCGGCTTCACGATCCTGCTACGCAAACACCTCCTCCGAGGCATTACCTTTGGCGCGGTGCGCAAATGAGCGCCCCGCCTCCGTCCATGCCCCTGCCTTCAATGATCCGCCGCGTCTTCCGCCGCGGTCCGTGGGAGAACCTCGCGACCCTGCTCGTCGTGCTCGGCGTGATTATGCTGATGCAGCCGTTCTCGATCATGCTCTACGGCTACTCCTTCGTGACCACCCTGACAGGCGTAATTCTATTCCTCATCGTCACGAAATTCCCGAGCTGAACATGGCAGAGATCCGCATCGAAAATCTGCACAAGAATTTCGGCAGCTTCACCGCCGTCCGCGATTCCACCTTCAAGGTCCCCGATGGCGCGTTCTTCTGCCTCCTCGGCCCCTCCGGCTGCGGCAAGACCACCACCTTACGCATGATCGCCGGCCTTGAACTGCCCAGCGCCGGACGTATCCTGCTCGGCGGCAAAGACGTGACCGACGACCGCGCCTCTGCCCGCGACATCGCCTTCGTGTTCCAACTCTTCGCCCTCTACCCTCACATGAACGTCCGCAAGAACATCGCCTATCCGCTTGCCAGCGCCGGCGTGAAATTCGCCGAGATCCGCCAGCGCGTTGAGGACACTGCCCGCATCTTGCGCATCGATCACCTGCTCGACCGCAAGATCTCCAGCCTCTCCGGCGGCGATCGCCAGCGCGTCGCCCTCGGCCGCGCCATCGTGCGCCGCCCGCTCGCCTTCCTCATGGATGAACCCCTCGGCGCCCTCGACGCCGAATTCCGCCACATCATGTGCGGCGAACTCCGCTCATTACATGACCGCATCAGAGCTACCACAGTCTACGTCACCCACGACCAGCTCGAGGCTATGTCGCTCGCCGATCAAATCGCCATCATGAACGGCGGCGTCGTCGAACAGCTCGACACCCCCCGCAACATCTACGCCCGCCCCGCCACTACCTTCGTCGCCGATTTCATCGGCAATCCCGCGATGAACCTCGTCTCCTGCTTCGGCGACCTTCGCCGCGGCCGCCCCACCCTCAACCTCGGCGACATTCAAGTCGGCATCCCCGACCCGGTCGACACCGTCAGCGAGCGAAAACTCGTCCTCGGTGTTCGCCCCGAAGACGTCCGTCTCAGCGACGCCGCCCTCTTGCGTGGCGAGGTTTTCGGCAGCGAATATATGGGCTCCATGCAAATCGTTACGCTGACCACTGCCCACGGCCGCATCCGCGCCCGCCTCCCCGCAAGCACCAAAATCGGCATCGGCGACCAAATCGGCATGTCCTTCGCAAGCGACAAACTTTCCGTATTCGACGCCGAAACCGGTCGCGCCATCCGCAGCAAGCTACATGAGGACGCCGCCCATGGCTGAGCTCGTTTTCGACAACATTTCCAAGCGCCTCGGCGCCACCCAAGCCGTCGCCGACCTCTCGCTCACTGTCGAGGATGGCAGCTTTGTCGTGCTCCTCGGCCCCACCGGCGCCGGCAAGACCACGACTCTTCGCCTCGCCGCCGGCCTAGAACGCCCCGACACCGGCATCGTCCGCGTCGGCGGCCAGGACGTCACCAACATGTCTCCCGCCGAGCGCGACGTCGTCTTTGTTTTCCAACAATACTCGCTCTATCCACACATGACCGTCTTCGATAACCTTGCCTTCCCATTGCGCGCCCCTGGCCGCAAGCTCGCCCCGGTCGCCATCCGTCACCGGGTCTGCGAAGTCGCCGAACTGCTCCGTATCGACTCGAAACTAGAACAAAAAGTCACCCGCCTCTCCGGCGGCCAGATGCAGCGGGTCGCCATCGGCCGCGCCCTCGTCCGCTCCCCCCGCGTCCACCTCATGGACGAACCCCTCTCCTCCCTAGACGCCAAACTCCGCTCCGACCTCCGAATCGAACTCAAGCGCATCCAGGTCGAACTCGGCGCCACCATCCTTTACGTCACCCACGACCAAACCGAGGCACTCACCATGGCCAGCAAGATCGGCGTCATGGCCGAAGGCCGCCTCGTCCAAGTCGGCGCTCCCCGCAACATCTACGAGGACCCGGCCAACACCTACGTCGCCGCCCGCCTCGGCAGCCCCCCCATCAACATCGTACCCCGCCGCCTTTTCCCCGCCGCCCCGGCCCCTGCCGCCGCGTCCCAAATCGGCTTCCGCACCGAACATATCCACATTACTCCCTGCGCCGTCGGCGCTCCCGCCGGCCGCATCACCTGGGTTGAGCACCTCGGCGACCAGGACCACCTCCATCTGCAACTCGAGGACACCACCCTCATCACCATGGCCGACCCCGACGCGCATTACGCGCCCGGCGACGAGGTCTCCTTCGCCCTTTCTGACCCGCTCTTCTTCGACGCCTCCGGCGACCGGGTCCGCGCATGACCCCGCACCAACTGCAACAAGTGATCGTCCGCGTGGCCGACTCCGTCATCGCCCACGAGCCCGAACTGACCGCCCTCGACCAGGCCATCGGCGACGGCGACCACGGCCTCAACATGCGCCGCGGCTTCGAAGCCGTCCGCGCCGAGGCCGAGACCGCCGCCGCCAAGCCGCTCCCCGATGCCCTCCGAGCCATCGGCAACCGCCTCGTCATGACCATCGGCGGCGCCTCCGGCCCGCTCTACGGCACGCTGGCGATCGCCCTCGGCAAAGAACTCGCCCCCGATGCCGCCAATTTCTCCCAGGCGCTCGAATCCGCGATCGGTGCCGTCATGACCCGCGGCAAGTCGCAGCCCGGCCAGAAAACCCTGATCGACGTCCTGCTCCCGGTCCAGCAAGCCATCGCCGCCGGCGGCCCCGATCTCGCTCGGCGGCTGCCGTCCATCGCCGAAGACGCCGCCCAGGCCACCGCCCCGGTCCGCGCCTCCCGTGGTCGCGCGTCTTTCCTCGGCGAGCGCTCCATCGGTCATGTCGACCCCGGCGCGCGCTCTACGTCGCTGATCGTCGCCGCCATCTGCGAGGGGTGGGAGCCATGAGCGTGGCCAACGTCGGTATCGTCATCGTCTCGCACTCGTCTAAGATCGCCGAAGGCGCGCTCGACATGGTCCGCCAAATGGTCGGCGATACCGTGCCGCTCGCAGCCACCGGCGGCGACCTCGTCGGCGGCCTCGGCACCAGCGTCGAGAACATCCTGCGCGCCATCGAGGCCGCCTGGTCCGAAGCCGGCGTCGCCATCCTCGTCGATCTCGGCGGCGCCGAGACCAACAGCGATATGGCCGTCGAACTCCTCGACGATGACCGCCGCGACCGCGTCGTCATCTGCAACGCCCCCATCGTCGAAGGCGCCGTCATCGCCGCCACCGAGGCTTCCGGCGGCTCCTCCCTCGACACCGTCCGCCGCGTTGCCGAGGAGCTTTCCCCGCGATGATCGCCGACCTCCCAGCTGACACCGTGCAAGGCCAGGTTGAACTCGTCAACGCCGTTGGTCTGCACGCCCGCCCCTCGGTAAAGCTGACCCAGCTCGCGAAAACCTTTTCATGCCGCGTCGAGATCGCCGCCGCTGCCGACGGCCCCTGGGTTGACGCCAAGAGCCCGGTCAAGGTCATGCGCCTCAGCGCGCCCGGCGGCACCATCCTGCATATCCGCGCCACCGGCGCCGGCGCAAACGACGCCACCGAAGCGCTCCTCAATCTGGTCCGCAGCGGCTTCGGCGAACTCACCGTTGGCGGTGAGGCCGCCCATGGCTGAGCAACGCCTCCTCGGCCGCGGCGCTGCCCCCGGCCTGGTCGCCGGCCGCGTCTCCGTTCTTCAAACCGTCCGCGTCCAGCCCCGCCCGATCGGCACCCCCGAGGAGGAACGCGCATCCATGCTCGCCGCGCTCGAGCAGGCCATCGCCGAAACCGAGGATCGCGCCGCCCAAGCCATCGGCGACGCCGCCGACATGCTCGAATTCCAGGTCGCCATGCTCACCGACGACGAACTAACCCGCCCCGTATTCGAGGCCATAACGTCCGGCCTCTCCGCCATCTTCGCCTGGGAAGCCGCCATCGCCGCCGAGGCTACCGCCTACACCAGCGACGGCAACGCCGTCCTCGCCGCCCGCTCCGCCGATCTCGACGACATCCGCGACCGCGTCCTCGACTATCTCTCTCCCGGCTCGCGCATCGCCCCGCCGCCCCCCGGCGCCATCATTGCCGCCGCCGACCTCTCACTGTCCCGCTTTCTCGACGCCGACTGGTCTCAAGGCGGCGCCATCATCCTGACCGAGGGCAGCGAAGCCAGCCACGTCGCCATGCTCGCCCGCGCCCGTAATGTCCCAATGGTTGTCGGCCTCGGTGGCTCGGCCGCCGCCCTTTCCGGCCGGCACGCCATCGTCGACGCCACCGCGGGCGAACTCGTACTCGACCCCACCGAAACCACGCTGCAAGCCTTCACGGTCAAGCTCGGCCATCACGCCGCCGCTGCCGCCCGCGCCAACACCTTCCGCAATCGCCCCGCCATCACAGCCGACGGCAGCCGCATTTCCGTGTGTGTCAACATCAGCGACCTCCAGGAACTCGACGACCTCGACCCCGCCTGTTGCGACGGCATCGGCCTCGTCCGCACCGAACTCCTCTTCCACGACCCGGTCGCCCTTTTCGACGAAGAACGCCAATACGCCGCCTACCGCCGCCTGCTTGAATGGGCCGGCCCCCGCCCCGTCACCATCCGCACCCTCGACGCCGGTGGCGACAAGCCCATCGCCGGCATCACCCCCTCCGGCGAGAGCAACCCCTTCCTCGGCCTGCGCGGCCTCCGCCTCTCCCTGCAATCGACCGAAGTTTTCATCTTGCAATTGCGCGCCCTGGCGCGTGCCGCCATCCATGGCAATCTTCGCGTGATGGTGCCCATGGTGACGGTTCCCGCCGAACTGAGCGAAACCCGCTCCCTGCTCGAGGCCGTCCTGGATCAACTCGGCGAAGAAGGTCTCCCCTGCGCCCGCCCGCTTCTGGGCATCATGGTCGAAGTCCCCGCCGCCGCGATTTCGATCGGTCGCTTCGACGCCGAATTCTTTTCCATCGGCTCCAACGACCTCACCCAGTACGTCACCGCCGCCGCCCGCGACATCGGCGCCGTCGCGGCCTTGGCCGACCCGCTCAATCCAGCCGTCCTGACCTTGATCGAGAACGTCGCCCGCCACGGAAGCGCCGCCGGCCGCGATGTCAGCCTCTGCGGCGACGCCGCCGCCGACCCGCGCTGCATTGAGCCGCTCTTGCGCGCCGGGCTCCGCTCGCTCTCCGTGTCGCCGGCGTCCCTCGGCCCGGCGAAGGAAGCCATTGCCGCGACCGATCTTCGGTAGGCCGAGTTGAGCGAGTCCAGCGCCGTCCCCGTCGTGGCCGAGTACAAGCGAATTCTCCAAACCATCTGCGACAATCGCCCCTCCGGCACGCGCGGCCGGCTGGCCCTCGCCCTCAACACCAACCGCTCCTTCGTCTCCCAGCTCGTCAACCCGACCTACGCCATGCCGATCCCGGCCCAGCACCTGCAGACCATCTTCGAAGTCTGCCGATTCTCCCCCGGCGAACGCAGCGTCTTCCTCGGCCTTTACGACCGCGCCCACCCCGGCCGTCGAGACAACGACAACAAGGACATGCCGACTCGCCTCGTCTCGCTGCGCGTTCCCGACCTCGGCGACCCCCAGCGCAACCGCGCTGTCGACATGATGCTGGACGAATACACCCGCCATTTAATCAAGATCCTAGCAGTTAAACAGGACTGACCGCGACGTAAGGAAGACGCTGATGAAAAAACTGATGAACACGCCGGAGACGATGCTCGCCGAGAGTCTTTCCGGCTTTGCCCAGGCCCACGCCGACATCGTCATCATGGGCCCAGACGACAAATTCGTCCGCCGCCGCACCCTCGCTCCCGGCAAGCCCGCCCTCATCTCCGGCGGTGGCTCCGGCCACGAGCCGATGCATCTCGGCTTCGTCGGCCACGGCATGCTCGACGCCGCCTGTCCCGGTCAGATATTCACCTCGCCCACTCCCGACCAGATACTCGCCGCCGCCGAGGCCGTCGACACCGGCGCCGGCTGCCTCTTCATCGTCAAGAACTACGAAGGCGACCTGATGAACTTCGAGATGGCCACCGAAATGGCCATCGGACACGTCGAGACGCTGATCGTCGACGACGACATCGCCATCAAGCCCCAAGCTCGAGGCATCGGCCGCCGCGGCGTCGCCGGCACCCTGATCGTCGAAAAACTCCTCGGCGCCGCCGCCGAACGCACGGCCGATCTCGCGTACCTCAAGCAACTCGGCACCCACGTCAACGCCGTCACCCGCTCCATGGGCGTCGCCCTCAACTCCTGCACCGTCCCCGCCGCCGGCCGGCCCAACCTCATCCTCGCCGACGACGAAATGGAAGTCGGCGTCGGCATCCACGGCGAGCCCGGCCGCCGCCGCGCCAAGCTCGCCACCGCCCAAGCCATCGCCGACGAACTACTCGACACCATCCTGCGCGACCTCGCCCCCCGACCCGGCGCCGAACTCCTCCTGCTCGTCAACGGCCTCGGCGCCACCCCCGCGATGGAACTCTATTTGATGGTCTCCTGCGCCTCTCAAACCCTGCGCGACGCCGGCCACGTCGTCTCCCGCTACCTCGTCGGCAACTACGTCACCTCCATCGACATGTATGGCTGCTCCCTCACCGTCACCCTCCTCGACGACGAACTCCGCACCCTCTGGGACGCCCCCGTCCACACCCCCGCCCTCCGCTGGGGTCTCTAGCTTCAAGCCCTATCGACACCGCCACCGACTAAAGGCATCTGCATGAAAAAGCTGATCAACGATCCCGGCGCCGCCGTCCGGGAGATGCTCGAAGGCGCCGCCCTCGTCGCTCCCGCCCAAGCCGTCCTCGCCGGCGAAACCGTCGTTATCCGCCGCACCGCCGCCGACCCCGGCGGCCCAGTCGCCGTCATCTCCGGCGGCGGCTCCGGCCACGAACCCGCCCATGCCGGCTATGTCGGCGAGGGCATGCTCGCCGCCGCCATCGCCGGCAACGTCTTCACCTCCCCCTCGGTCGACGATGTGCTGGCCGGGCTGCGCGTGGTCAGCGGCCCGCAAGGGGTCGTCATGATCGTCAAGAACTACACCGGCGACCGCCTCAATTTTGGCCTCGCCGCCGAACTCATCCGCGCCGAAGGCATCCCCGTCGAGATCGTGGTCGTCGCCGACGACGTCTCGCTCCGCGACACCGTCGAGCGCCGCCGCCGCCGCGGCATCGCCGGCACCGTCCTGGTCCACAAGATCGCTGGCGCTGCGGCCGCCGCTGGCCGCAACCTCGCCGATGTCGCCGCACTCGCCCGCCGCGCCGCTGACAGCGTCGGCTCTGTCGGCGTCGCCCTCAACGGCTGCACCTTGCCCGGCGCCGCCCGCGGCGGCTTCGACCTCGCCGACGACGAGATCGAACTCGGCCTCGGCATCCACGGCGAGCCCGGCGTCAAGCGCACCTTGATGAAACCCGCCGACGAACTGGTCGCGATCATGCTGAAAATGATCCTCGACGACCTTCCACTCGCGCCCCAGCAACCGGTTGCCCTCCTCGTCAACGGCCTCGGGGGCACCCCCGCTATGGAACTCGACATTGTCCTACGCGGCGCCTTGATCCAACTCCGCGCACGCGGTGTCACCGTCGCCCGCGCCTGGCGCGGCACGCTCCTTTCCGCCCTCGACATGCCCGGCTGCTCCCTCAGTTTGATGGCTCTCGACGACGAGCTAGTAAAATTCCTCGATGCCCCCACCGACGCTCCCGCTTGGCCCGGCCCGGGCCGCCTGAACCAGCACCCCACCCATCCCGGCCGCCCCGCCCCGCCCTCCGACAACCCCGCGCCCGCCGAAGCGGTCGGCGGCTCCGTCGCCCTCCGCCGCGTTGCTTCCGCCGCCGCCTTGGCCCTCCTTGCCGCCGAGCCGCAATTAACCGAACTCGACACTCGCGCCGGCGACGGTGACCTCGGCCTCAGCATGGCCCGCGCCGCCCGCGCCATCATCGAACTCCCCGACGCCGACTGGCGCTCCCCCTCCGGCGCGCTAGTCGCGATGGGCAACGCTCTCCGCCGGGCCGTCGGCGGCAGCTCCGGCCCGTTCTACGCCACCGCCCTGCTGCGCGCCGCCCGCCAGCTCGGCACCCAGGAAATCCCCTCGGCCGCTGATTGGTCCGTCGCCTTCGCCGCCGGCGTCACCGCCATCATGGAACTCGGCGGAGCGCGACCCGGCGACCGCACCATGGTCGACGCTCTCGTCCCCGCCGCCGACTCCCTAGCCAAATCGATCGCCTCTGGCGCGACCGTGCAAGAAGCCGTCCATGCCTGCGCGGCAGCCGCTTCTCAAGGCGCGTCCGCGACTGCCTCGATGCCCCCCCGTCTCGGCCGCAGCTCCTACATCGGCGACCGCGTCCTAGGCATTCCCGATGGCGGCGCCGTCGCCGTCAAGATCTGGCTCGGCGCCATCAGCGACGCCTTGGACCGGCGCGCGATTTAAAGGGTTACAACCGCGACGTCGCGGGCTACGCCGAGCAGGCCGGCGTTCCGGTCAATCCGGCTGCCTTCGCAGCCGCCCTGAAAGGCCGGCTCACCCGGACGGCCAACGCCACAGGCGCTGGCCGGCACCAGTCCCTACCTGACAAGCATCTCAACCGCTTCGGCAGCTACGAACTTGACCTCAGCAAAGTGCCCTCGCCGCTGCCGTTCAACCTGCCAGCCTACGCCCGTCCGACAAGCCCAGCACCCGCAAAGGCTCCTGTATGAGGATCCCGCACGAATCCTTGCCATCGTCCAACCTGCTCCGCTAGGCCCGGGCGGCCGAGGGCGCCTTCTCTCCCAACACCGTCCGCGCGCCGCGCGCTGACACCGCGGTGTTCGCCTGGTGCCATGCCACCGGGGTCTCGGTGCTGCCCGCGGCGCCGGAGGCCGTCGCCGACTTCATCAGCGCCAAGCGCAGGGCAGGCAAGCGGCCCGCGACCATCCGCCACTACGGCAGCAGCATCGCGCACCTGCACCGCGCCGTCGGGCTTCCGGTGCCGTCCGATAGCAACACGGTCAAGCTGGCGCTGCGCCGCATGATGGAGGGCGACGGCGCTGCCCAGCAGCAGGCCGACGGCCTGACCCGGCGCCTGGTGAACCGCGCGCTCCACGCCGGCTGCGGCCGGCTGCGCCACCTCCGCAACCGCGCCCTGCTCGCGGTCGCCGACGACACCCGCTGCCACCGGTCGGAGCTGGTGGCGCGATGGCGCGTCAGGCACCCCGGGCAGCCGATCTTCTGGGAGCAGAAGTATTCCGTGCCGTCGAGCGCGACCAGCACGCGGGCGCCAAGCCGCTGGAAGGGAGCCAGGCCGCCTCGCTGGCGCAGCTCGTCGAGGACCTGGTCGAAGACGGGCTGCAGGTGCGCGGGATGCACCGGGTCGAGCATCGCCCGGATGTGGTTGTCGGTCGGGACAGCGGCCATGCCGAACAAGGTCCGGCAGTTCGACGTCGCCCGCCCCTCCTCCAGGCTGCGCTGGTGGGCCAGGAACGACTCCGACTGCATGAAGAACAGCGAGAAGGCCGACATCCCGATGTCGGCCATGCTGTGGCGCACGTCGCCGCGCCGCGCATCAGAGAACGACGCACACGCCGAGCGCACGCCCGTAACAAGGGTGTCCAGAAGCTCCATCCAGAACGTGGATCACACCGCCCGGCACAGCGGAACCCACAACCGTCAGCAGCCACTTAGAATTGCTGGACCGGCTAAGAAGTGCTGGCCGGCCTGCGGGTCAGTCCTTGCTGTTCAGCACCAACCGGCTGCGGAACGTCGGATAGGGCTGGCCGTCCTTCAGGCCCTCCCACAGCACTTCGTTGTAGAGGCCCACAGGTACCCGGTCGGCATCGGAGAAGTCGAAGCCACGCGTTGCCTTCGCCCAATAGGCCGCATCGTGCTTGGGCGCCACATTCGGCCCCTCGGCGTAGCGGATGCCGGTGTCGGTCTGCGCCAGCGTTGTCGTTACCAGCACCCGCGATGCCAATGCAGTGAACGTCCAGGCGGCCGACGACGATGTATCGAACACGTCGGCCATCGGCCGCTGGTAGGCGGTGTTGAGATTTATGTGCTCCGTACCCAACAGGTCCTCAATCGTGCGCAACGCGCTCACCTGGTTGTAGCGGGTGCTGACCACCGCACTCTCCTTCACGTAAGGACCGGCAACGTAGGTCGTCGCACGATGGGAGTCGAAGTGATCCGGGCCGTCCTGGGCGTCGTCCTCAGTGACGATGATCACAGTGTTCGCCGCATACGGACTATGTGCCACTGTCTCGACCAGCATGCCCACAGCCAGGTCGTTATCGGCGATCTGCGTCTCCGGCGTGTTAACGCCGGCGAGCGCCGTGGCGAAGCTACCGGTGTGGTCAGCGCCGAAGCGCACGAGCGACAGGCTGGGGAGGTTTGCGTTCGCCACGAATTGGTCGAACTCGCGCTTCCACTCATTGTAGCGCCAGAAGTCCGGGTAGTTCGTGTCGATGTTGCGGAAATAAACGTCTGTCTTGTCCAGGAGCGACGGATTAAGAGGCGCCACCTGGACGATGCCGGCTGTGAACGGGTCCTTGACCGGGTTGGCGATGGTGCCGATGCTGCCGATGTTGCTCACCAGGAACCCGTAATTGCGCACCGTGCCGCCGGCCCCCAGCACCGCGTCGAAAATATAGCCATGTTGCACGCCGGAAGGCGCATCGGTTGCGGCGTGATTGCCGACGCCGGGCAGCAGGTTCGCCGCCCCCCCCGGTAGGGCGGCGGACTGGCTGCTATACCGGCCGCCAGTCGCGACGTCGCGGGCGGGTGTTGTCGCTAAGCCGACCGGCACGTTGCGGTTCAAGCCTTCGCCCTCGTAGGACACGCCACGGTTTACCTTGGCGGCGAAGATTTGCTGCGTGATGGTCTCGGTGTTGGTCACGCGCCCGGCCATCGCCCACGACCAGCCGTCCGCGCTGGCGTCGCCCGGGTCCATGAAATTGTCGAGGGTCACGAACCGGCTCGCGAGGCGGTGGAGGTTAGGAGTGATGCGCTTGCCGAACACGGTGAGCGTCGGATCGCCGTTGGAGCCGTTCGCAAGATCGCCCAGGACCTGATCGAAGGTGCGGTTCTCCTTGACGACGTAGATCACGTGCTGGATGCGCTGGCGCATGAAGGCCATGGTTGACGTGTCGGACGAGAGGGCCGGAACGCTGTAAAGGTTGTTCCTCGCCACCCGCGCGGTGAGCGCCGGCAGATCGGAGGCCGTCGGCGTGGCAGAGGACACGAGCATCGCTCGCTCGAGCTGGAACTGATACTGGTTCGATCCGGTGGCGGCTGCGGCTGCGGCCGTATTGCCGCCCGGGTAGGTGACAGACGTCAGGCGGGCCGTGTTGCCGTAGGCGTCGCGGACTGTCGAGCCGTAGTTGTTGTCGTATAGGTGCAGCGGGTTCGGGCCGGTGTCGCTCTTGCCGTTGACGATGTACATCCAGGTCCCGTCGGGGCTGAATGTGATGTCGTGCGGCTCGTAGGCGGTCGGGATCAGGCCGGTGACGGTGTTGGCAGACGCGCCCCGCAGCGGGATCACCGCGATGGAGTTGGCGCCGGCGTTGATGGCATACAGCGTGCTGCCGTCCGGCGACAGTGTGACGCCGTAGGTCGCGGCGCCCGTCGTGCGCGGCCCGGGCAGCGTGCCGGCCGGGGCGCGCGCATCAATCTGGGCGACGACCCGGTTCGCCGCGGTGTCGATCACAGCGACCTCGTCGGCGTTGTCCTGCGCGACATAAAGCCGGGCCTGCGCCGCGTCGAGCGTCATGCCCAGCGCGTTGCCGTCCAGCTTGATGCGGGTTAAGAGGCGCCCGGACGTGGGCTGCGAGATGTCCACCACGACTACTTCGCGGTCCCGGTCGGAGGAGACGTAGGCCGTGCCGTTACCCTTCACCACCACCGCGAAAGGAAAGGTGCCGCCGGCGGCACCCGCCTTCCCCTCGTTGCCCGCGAAGTAGGGGCGCAGGTCGTGCTCGTAACGGACGGTGCGGCTTGCAGTGTCAATGATGCTGATGGAGTCGTTGTAGTTGTTGACGGCCACCAGTGTCCTACCGTCAGCCGAGAGCGCTAGCCCGCCAGCATTCGGTTGAACGCCAAGGCCAAGGCCCGCGTTGCCGTGTGTGCTGCTGTGGCCCAGGGCGATCGTCGCAACCGGCGCCAACTGGCTGCCGCTTTTAGAATAGACATACACGGCATCGTCGTTGCCGCCCGCCGCATAGAGCGTGTTGCCGTCATGCGACCAGGCCAGGCCGACGAAAGCATTGGGCTGCTGGATGACCTGCACCAAAGCCGGTGCGGTCTTGTTCGTCCCGGCCACGTTGTAAAGGAAGATATACTGCGTGGAATTTGCGGTATCGACCGTCCCGGACGGCGTGAACAGCGAGTTCTGCCCCGCGCAGATGATCGCAAGTGTCTTGCCGTCGGGGCTTAGCTGCGAACGCACGGCCTCGCCGGCGACGAAGTTTGGATAAGCAGGCAAGCCCGGGTTCAACGGCTGCTGTAGCACGCCCGATAGCACCTGCGGCGTCACGAACTGCCCAGTCGGTAGCGGCAGGGTGCCATCGTTGCCGTCTATGACCGTGTTGCGTTCGGCATAGGCGCCATGCGGTGCAGCAAGCAGGGTCGCCGACAGTAGAAATGCGTTGAGCGGGATGCCCGCACGGCTAATACGCATAATTACGTCCCTTCTGGAATTCAGCGCACGGCTGAGGATCGCCCCGTCTGTTGCTGAGCAGAGTGCAGTGGAGCCTTTCCATTGCCATGCAACCGCACCAGGCATGATGACAGTAAGATTGCGGTTGCGTGATTCTCGTTTGGAGGGACGCCCTTGCCGCCCCGGTACAGCTCCCGTGGTCGCAGGCACGGGAGGAAAGTGCAACCAGGGTTAGCGTGATGCATGGATCCGGGGTGCGGGCGCTAGCGTGGTGCATGTGTGGACGGCCCCTCTGGTGCAAGGGGTCTGCTGCATGATCTGATACCAACCGGCTCTGACCTTGACTCCAGGGGTTCCCAAATTGCTGCGGATGTGAGTCCATCGGCTCTGTATTGGCTTCGGGGTGAGCGGCATGGCGGCGGTTGCGATCACGCGGACGGAGTTGGACAGCGCTGGGCTGCGCGCGGCGGCGGCGGGGTCGTCGGATGCCAAGCAAGGCCGCCGCTTGCTGGCGCCGGCGATGGTGTTGGACGGGCACCCGCGCCTACTTGCGGCGCAGGCGGGTGGGATGAACCGTCAGACCTTGCGCGACTGGGTTCACCGCTACAACGAGCATGGGGTTGAGGGCTTGCGCGACACCCGCAACAAGGGCCGTGCCCCGGCGCTGTCGGCTGATCAGATGCAGACGCTGAAGGAGCTGGTCCTGGCTGGGCCGGACCTGGCTAGGGACGGCGTGGTGCGCTGGCGCTGCGTGGACCTGCGGGCGCAGATCAAGACACGCTTTGACGTGGAGCTGCACGAGCGCACGGTGGGCAAACTGTTGCGCCGGCTAAGGATGACGCGCCTGCAGCCGCGGCCCTACCACCCGAAGTCGGACCTGGCGGCGCAGGAGGCATATAAAAAAACTGGCTCTTATTAGGTTCCGGGGTGGTGAGGCTAGTACCGGGAAGCGGGGCTGGGGGCCTCTGGTGTATGAGCGAAAGCGGGGATAGGTAGCCTGCTCGCGCGAGGAGCTTGTGTCATAGCTGCATCCGACCTGATCAACCTTTCCGGCCTGATGGACGATGCCAAGTGCTTCGCCTTTGTACGCCAGCATCGCTGGCCAGAGGGTGTACGCTGCCCCGCCTGCGACAGTTCTTCGGTCATCCGGGACGGGTGCGACGACACGCAGCCACATCGCCAGCGTTACCGGTGCAAAGCGTGTGCGTCCCGCTTCGACGACCTGACTGGCACGGTGTCAGGCGACATCCGGGAAGCAGGCCAGTAACGACACGAGAACCCATCCACCCGGCCGCCCCCTTTTTTCTTTAAATTTTTGTAGTGTTTACCCAATCTGGGTGAAACGCGATTCCAAGTGGATGGGTGCCAGATGTCGCCTGCGGCTGGTTCCCCGGTGTCGCCTGACACACGGTGCTGGCCGGGCATCACCAGCCGCTGCGCGTGTGGGTCTTGTGCCTATACTTCATGGGGCTGAACCTTTCCAACCGGCAGATCGCGTTGGAACTGGGTCTGGACGGTTCGGACGTGCAAACCATGACGGAGCAGCTGCGCCGCGGCTTGGTCGCCAAAGCGCCAAAGGTGGAGCTGAAAGGCGAGGTTGAGATTGACGAGGTCTATGTGGTGGCCGGGCACAAGGGGCAGCCGGCGGCTATGGCCAAACAGGCCGGCTCGGGCGCCGGCGCAAGCTGGCAGGCGCGCCGGGCCGCGGCACGCTGGCGAAGGACAAGCCGCCCATCCTCGGGCTGATCCAACGCGGCGGTCAGGTCGTGCTGCGCATGCTGGCCAACGTGCAGCAGGCCACGATCAAACCGGTCATCGCCGCCGCTGTCGCCCCGGGCACCCTTGTCCACACGGACGAATATAGCATTTACGCTCGCCTGCCAGCCTGGGGCTACCGGCACAAGACGGTCTGCCATGGACGCGGCGAGTATGCCCGCGATGAGGACGGGGATGGCTTCTGCGAGGTGCACGTCAACACGATGGAGATGGGGTGGACGGCCCCCGGCGGCTCGATGTGCCAATGTGCGGGCTGTGAAAACCGGCAGAAAGGGAGCAGCCCGCAATGAGCATCACCATGATCGGCCTCGATACCGC
>JAABUK010005655.1_pt1 | contig 19263 bp, 25 predicted proteins | sample 5559141 | NCBI WGS metagenome assembly JAABUK01 (sample SAMN10711869, study PRJNA513367) | rock metagenome | isolation source: Antarctica rocks | place: Antarctica: Victoria Land, Pudding Butte nord | collected 2016-01-03 | reverse complement strand
AAGCCAAGAATGCTGCCTTCAAAGGCTCAGGAGCACTGGGCCTCTCCAGAAGGCTCAGCTCCAGGCTGCTCACACCACAGGAGGTCAACATCATGGCTAAGCTGCCGCTGCCGCCTGTGCTAGAGAGACTAGACAAAGTCCTGTTCCCTCCTGTGAACGGGATGTATGGGTTTCTGCTGCGCCAGCACATACAGGTGAGCTAGAATGTCTACTCACAGTGCTGCTCACTGCTAGAGCCTTCATGTGTCGACCTATTGCAACTAGGTGCAAGGAGGGTCTGTTTCCTGCAGAAAGACAGATTGACATCATTGCAGCGGCCCGTATAGGCTTAACACCCCCATGCAAATAATGTCAGCGTCTACATGCAAACTGCTCGCAGAAAAAGATCTTGTTTGCCCTCTGTTGATAAGCAGGCATGCAGCCCTGTTGCATCAGTGTACAAACGTGATTCTACATACAGATGTTGTGGTGGTTGCTGGTGGCTCTGCCTTTCTCTTGAGTGCTATCAAACAGCTTGCTTGTAAGCAAACACATCTGCCCAATCTAGCAACTCCAGTATCTTCTAGTCTAAAGACAGGAATCTAAAAACAGCATCTTCACTTTGCAACAGGCACTTGTGTCAAGTCAAGGTCTTGTGATGTGCCTACATTTCTAAGGGCTATGAGCCTTCAGCATTGTCATCCAGTTTGATGCAAGGCGCCTCAACACACTTTTGTTGTCAGAGTCCTGCCAAAACAGGACCTTGTACAGAGAGCTACTCCGGACTGTTTGTATGTGACCCTAGGAAAGAAGCAAGTCTACAGAATGTCCGTATGAATGTGTGTGGTCACAGCTTGCTGCATGCTTCTGCAGCCCACTTGGAGGGCCATCAAATCTGCAGCAGCAAGCGTGCCTGGAGGAGAAGAAGTACAGGTGGAGGATGTGCAGACCATGGCAGATCTGTGCCCAGATGTGGTCATCCTCAGAGATCCTCAACAGTGCGTCCTTTCTTTGAGTGTGTGCTGACAAGGACGGCTGCTGTTGTTATCTTTGCTGTGTTGTCATCTTTGCTGTGTGGTCATCTTTGCTGTGTTGTCATCTTTGCTGTCTGGTCATCTTTGCTGTGATGTCATGCTTGTGGGGAGGCTGAGCAGTCTGTGTGTAAGCAATTGCGCTGTGCATGCGTTGTCTAACATGTGCTGGCAAACTTCAGCCAGCATCATAGTGTGTGTTTCTGCCGGCTCTGTGTTGCAACGGCCTCAGTGTCTGTGCTGTCAAAGCTTGCATCCCAGCTGGCATGTGTAATTGCGTGTCCTCGCAATTTACATGGGACCAATTGGCAGCTGTCAGCTCAGTCCTGTAGCTTATCCGTGACAGTTGCAAACATCCATATATACAATATTTAATCACCAATATATCACTTGATAAAAGGGTCAAGGTTCTGCATGTGGATGCATGAGGGGCAGCTGAAACTGAAGCCAGGCAATGACTGATTTAGCAGCCAATTTTTTTTGTATAGTCAACATTCTTGTCAGCCAGCTGTGCATGCCCAGAATGTGCGTCTCAGAGGACGTGTGCATGTGCAGGATTCAGTCTCCTAATAAGTCCATCAGGCAGTGGAGGAAGTCCATTCAGACTGAGCCGGCAGTCCCTAGTTTGGTGAACCCCATAGATGCAGAGGATGCCATGCTTGCAAGGCAGACATCAGGTCAGCTCCATGCTGTATGACATTCCCAGACACATGCCACAATGCACAAGCCATGAAATTGTGTGTGAACATGCCTGTGCTGTGCTGGGTCAAGTGTGCACAGCATTGGCTGAGGCCACATTCAAACCTTGTTTGGCATGTTATAAGTTGTGTTGCTTGTGAGCTGAAGCATGGGACTGCCAGTTGGAGCCGTCAAACACCGTATTGATATGCACTGAGACCTTAGGGCTTTCAATTGCTTGTGAAGTTGTGCTGCCCCACCACTGCATCAAGGGGCTAGTATAGCATCTAGACCTCAAATCTTGACCCAAAAACAAGCCAGCAGGCACAAGAGCCTGCCCGGATGCAGATCTGTGCGCATGTGCACAGAATGAAGCCCAATCGCACAATTGGGGATAACAGCAGCATCCAACTACCTATCCATACTTGTATCCATACATCACCAAACCCAATCAACCAATCACATGCGCTGGAAATGGTACTCAGTGGGCAGTACTTGCGTCCCTGGTATCACAGTTTAAACGTAGGAAAGCACCTCCTTTGCTGATTACTCACTATCTTCAGGTGAAGACACTTTGCCAGTCAGTAAAGCGCATCCCATGGAGATAAGCACAGACGGCAGTGGCACAGTGTTTGGGGGCCAGACTAGGAGGGACCGCCTGATTGTTGAGATCATGGACCCCGGCAGGAAGACCATTGGCTCCACATCCCTTGCTGAGATGGGCGTGGATGAAGATGCTGCTATACAAGAGGTAGGCACCGTTTTGCTCTTTGTACTCATTTGTGCTAGTTTCTAGATCTTCTCCTTTGTCTTCTTCTGCCTCTTCCTCCTGAATCTTCTTCTGCTGCTCCTTCTTCTTTTTCTGTTTCTTCTTCTGCTGCCTCTTCCCAGCCTTCTTCTGCTGCCTCTTCCCAACCTTCTTCTGCTGCTGCTGCTGCTCCTTCTGACATGCTCTCTGGCAGAAAGAGGCTGGGAGCAGGTGCTGCCATTCTAGGGGCACCAGAAGCTTGTTTCCATATTTTCACTTGCAGAAGACCTAAAACATGTCCACAATGTAGAAACACGTTTTTACTGTCCCCAGACGTTTCTGAGTTTATATCTCCAGTGTCAAGATGACGTCTCTGAATCACAATAGACATTTCGGGATTAAAAAGCATCCTAGCCCTGAATGTTCAGGTGGGCATGGATGCGCGGTCATTGGCTGCAAGGCTGCCTTCCCGGGGCCCTGCTGGCTCACAGGGCAGGAAGGGCCAGACAGATCAGGGCGCAAAGAACGCACAGCAGCGGCGCTTGAGAGCCTTCAGGCAGGCTCTCATCAGAGCTGTTGAGCCTTCACACCAGGCCTTCCTACGGGAGCTGCAGCAGCAGCAACCCTTGCAGCAGCAGCAGCAGCAGCAGCAGCAGCAGCAGCAGCAGCAGCAGCAGCAGCAGCAGTCTTTGCAGCAGAAGCAGCAGCAGCCTCAGCAGTCTTCACAGCAGCAGCTCAAGCAGCAGCAGCCACAAGAGCAGCAGCCCCGCCCACAGCAGCTGCAGCAGCAGATTAAGCATGGTTCCTCACATGGTGAGTACAAAGATGTTTGCTTGATTTAGTCATCTGTATAGCTCCAGCAAGAAGACTTGGAAATATTGGTGGGATGTGCCTGTCTGGTAACAATATCCATGTGACTCACCAGTCCCATTTGCGTCCTGGGGTGTGTCCCAGGGTGTCTGAGAGCAACACATTCAGGTATTTGATTGCATTACTGCAGGTCCTCAGCCAGCTGCTGATGTCACCGCTGTACGGCGCTCCCCAAGGAAACCCAGACAAGCCAATGCAGGCTCGGCCTCAGTGTTGCCCACGGCTTCACAGGCAAACCAATCCAAGCAGTTGCAGGCAAAGGCAGCTGAATCAGAGGGACTGCGATCAACAGATGAGACAGCAAAGGGGGGCTCATGTGCCGCTTCAGGGGTTGAACGTGATGCTGATGCTGCAGTCGCCCACTCAGGGGCAGCTGCTCCAATGGCATCTGCAGCTGAGCAACAGCCAACAGGCTCAGAGTGGAATGTCATGGAGGTAGGCTCCTGTTGTAAGGTGTACCACCTTCTGCTGTGACAGTCCAGTGGCATTGTGGATTGTTGACTGGTTATGACGGCACTGCCCTTCCCCTTTTAGGCACTGCCCTTCTTCCCAGTGCCTAAAAGAGCATGTCAGCACACAGCTCACTGGTTATGAGGGCAGTGCCCTTCCCCTTTCAGGCACTGCCCTTCCTCCCAGTGCCTGGAAGGGCGAGTCAGCACACAAGTGGTGACCAATGAGGAAGCCGTCAGCTGTATGCTGGGTTTGACATTTGTGACTGAGGTTGTAGTGCAGATGTTGCATTTTGCACCAGCATATCAGCATGCCAACTCTAGACATACTTTTGACAAACAAAGTTCAGACTGTGTGATGCAATGCTGTGCCCACGGGCACAGGTGCAAGAACGTTTTAAAATGACACAAAGTGCTGTACAGCAGCGCGTCACTGACAGTGCGCCTTCTGCAGAGGAAAGCATGGCATCCGCTGTTCAACTTGGAGGACCTGTCTTTGGAAACCATCAAGCGCAACCTAGACGCTGCTCGTGCCGCAGAGGCAGCAAAAGAGCTCAACGAAACAGGAATTGCAGCCGGTGATACTCTGGTGCCTTTGTGTTGTTCACCGGAGTGTTGGCTGCCATGCTAGCAATGTCAAATCAGACGTGACTCTCTCAGAGTTGTGGACTACATTGTTTGCCTGATGCCCTCTGACTTTGCTGGTATTGTCACATCTGATTGACCAAGCTGCGGCTTGGAACACAACCAGCACCAACCAAAGCCGCCAGCGCTTGAAATCTTGCCCTGTCTGTGTGCGCAGATGAAGCAAGGGGTGAAAAACCCCCTCCCCGCCCCCCTCAGGTGGCCCGCAAGCATGAGCCCTGTCTGGACACAACCCACATGTGCACCAACCAGTTCCTGAAGCACATCCAGCAGTTGGGCTGGTATGCCGACCAGGTCAGAGCTGACTGTACAAAGCCAGAAACACACACTCCCAAACTGAAATGAGCACAGAAGCCCCTTGTGCAACTCTCATACACTACTGTCGTCATCATGCTTCTTTGCTGAACAGAAGCTCTCTACTGTTGATTCCAGCTGCATGGCTAATATGTACAGCTGACTTATGCTGTTTGCTAACAAGTTAAAGGGTGCAAGACGTTCTTGGAAGCCAGCTCTTTTACGCACCGTTGCGTACTGCTTAAGCATATGTGCAAACTATGAAAGCGCATGGAATCGATTGCCGACTTCACACACATATGTCCAGATTGAGTACATGCAAGACCTCCCTGCAAGGCAGCTGCAGTATGTGCTCATGCATATATTCCAGACTGAGCAGCTGTTCACGAAAGACCTATCCGCAAGGCAACTGCAGTATATGCTCATGCATACACCCCAATCTGAGCAGCTGTACACATATGGCCCCTGCAGATTGTTCACATTGAACATCTCACTGCAAGGCAACTGCAATACGTGCTTAAGTATATTTTCCAGTGTGAGCAGCTGTACACATATGCCCTGCAGATTGTCCGCATTGAACACCTCACTGCAAGGCAACTGCAGTATGTGCTCAAGTATATATTCCAGTCTGAGCATACAGCCCTGAGCAAATGTAAACATACACCCTGCAGATTGTCCACATGGAAGACATCCCAACCAGGAAAGTGCGGTTTGCGCTCATGCATAGTTCCAGTGTGAGCAATTGTTCACATATGCCCTGCAGATTGTCCACATGGAAGACATCCCTGCAAGGCAACCCCAGTATGCCTTGCCCTCCACCCCCTTGTCAGAGCCAGTGCAAGCCGCCATCAAAGTACGAAACATCACCCAGATGTTCACCCACCAGGCGAAGGCCATCGACACCGTTTTGGCTGGCAGGAATGTGGTGGTGTCTACTTCCACAGCCAGTGGCAAGTCCTTGTGCTACAACATTCCTATCTTGGAGGCCCTGGTGCAGGATAGAAGAGCGTGTGCTCTTTACATGTTCCCCACCAAGGTGCCCACTTGCATCTGACCTGCAAACAACCAGTCTAGAGTAACTGCACTGAAACACGATGCAGGAAGAAGTAAACGCCAGCACTCCTGGCAACCCCATGCTGAGCGTGAAAGAGATAGGTCCTTTGCACAAACTTCCCTGAGCCTCCGTACGGTTCATGGCGAGTGTGTGTACAAGTTGAAATCTTTTTTGTAGTTAGCCTGTCGATGATGCTCATGTCCAGTCTCAGATCATAGTGACATATGCACAAGGTCATGCACTCAGCACTCATGGTGCTGGGACTCATGGCTGTCGCTAGTGTGGTTTACCTCTTCACAAACATTGTTCAAGGTCTCAGGGTCTCTTGAATGCGGCTCAATGCTTAGAACCAATGTGTTGAGAAAAAGCTCACACTTTCAACACTGAATTGTCCAGACAGCAGAACTGAATGCAGGCATTAGCACAGGACCAGTTGCGCGCGCTGCGCCAGATGTGCTCTGCAGCATTTGGCGATGATGCTCCTCATGTGGAGGTGTATGACGGCGACACCAGCCAAGTGAGCTCTCCAGACTGTCAGACTGTCAACACAGTAGCGCATACGGCAGACTCCATGGTGGTACTGCATTTTGTGCACCCCTATCCATCCCATCTATCCCAGATGTTGCCAAAGCACTGTGTCTTTCAGAGCATCTAGGACAGTTACAAAGATGCAATGTGTTGACTGCACATGCCAGTGCCTGATTGCTCCACTTGAAGATCAGTCCAGGTTTTACCTTGCCCATCGTAGCCATGGGTCGTGTCACCTATGATACCCACCACATTGTTATCGATTTAGCGACAACATTTAGCAACAGTACTGAGGAGCCTGAGCACCTTCAAGCATGCACCTTCATCACTTGTTTCAAATAAGAAAAGGGGCAGAAAAGGAATGGATATAAGAAAACTGCATGCAGGCTGACAGAGGTGAGACCAGGGACAGAGCCCAGTTGCTGATCACCAATCCAGACATGCTGCACCGAAGCATACTGCCTGTGCACTCCCAGTTCTCACGCATTCTGGCCCACCTCAAGTATGTTGTGGTGGATGAAGGCCATGCATACAAGTAAGCCGCAAAGCTGATATCTCTGTCTGCATGCCTGTCTGCCCGCCTGTCTGTCTGCCTGCCGGCCTGTCTGCCTGCCTGTGTTACAGTGAGTCTGTGTTTCTGCCTGTTTACCTGCCGTCTGCACTTTTAAGCAACACCTGCCACTCTTTCCACACGGCTGTTGCACACACCCCCACGTGCACCACAACCGTGGGTTGCAAGCCCTGAGTCGCTGCGTGACTTGTTGATAGATGGTGTGTGTTGGCTGCCGTGCAGGGGAGTGTTTGGATGCCACACTGCCTTTGTCTTGAGGAGGCTTCGCAGGCTGTGTGAGCGCTGCTACAATTCTCACCCTAGCTTTGTGGTGACCAGCGCCACTGTGGCCAATCCCAAGGAGCACGTGCAAGAACTGCTTGGTAGGCCAGCCACTGTCAGCGTGCATGTTCTTGCCCTTCACACGCACATTCTTTGCCCTACACGTACACATACTTGCCCTTTACACACACATTCTTGCCCATGACATACACATGCTTGCCCTTCAGCATGCATGCTTGTTCCCTTCACATACACATACTGGCCCTTCAGCATGCTTGTCCTTGACCTTTTCATACACACGTTTGCCTTGCAGCATGCCTGTTCACAATGGCGTACTCAGCATGCCTGTTCAGCATGTCTGTGAAGTATGTTTGGTTTTGCCAGTTTGGAACCGCCACTTGGGAGGTATATCAGTGCGCAGTGACATAAGTGTACAGCCTTTGCACTGCAATGTAAGTGGTGGGTAGAAGTGAGATCTGCCCATTGGATTCTGATGAATGCCTTGAGCAGAGAAACACTTTGATATTGCTATTCCAGACAGTATTGTAGAAAGTACATATGTAGTTAGTGAAGACATGACATGCAACATGTTTGCCTGATCAGTCAAGCTTGCCATGTGTTGTGGCAAGTTGTCCTTGCAGATGGTTTACTTTGCGGCTTCAACAGCTTCGCAGTGAACAGCCCTGCCCTGAGGGGGGTCCAGCAGCTGCTGATGCATCACATTGATATACAAACCACAAAGTTGGCACATATGCTATCAGAACTGGTCATTGACTCAGCTTGGTCTTGCTGTGATAGGAGTGGAGCAGGTAGAGGTGATATCTGAGGATGGGTCGCCCCATGGGCCCAAGTGCTTTGTGCTGTGGAACCCCCCCTTGACGGTGTCCCAGCAGGCGCTCAACAAGGGCTCCAGGATGAAGATGTCCCGGACTGAAGGCCGTGCACGCCTCACAAAGGGTGGCATCAGCAAGTGAGCTGCTGCTGTTCATTTGTTCGTTCATTCATTCATTCATTCATTCAACTGTTGGTTTGTTGACTGCTTCACTCATCTGTTCATTTGTTCATTCATTTGTTTAATTGTGTGGTCAACTGGTCGGTCAATCATTCATTACAGCATTGCATACTGTAGAAAAGGTGGATGTGATCATGCAGACGGGCTAAGCAGGAATACGTGCGGGAGGAAATGAGAGATGCCAACCAAGCCAGGGGTAGGGGGAGCCAGATGGGGGGTCCTGAGGGGGGCCTGGCCAGTGTGAACGACACGGAGTGGCTGTCTGAGGTTCGAGCTGGCAGGAAGAAAGCTGCTGTGCTGAGAGACGCTGAAGTACTCTTCAAGGTGATGGTGTGAATCTTGAGTGCTTATATCAGCGACATGTCTGTGCGTGATTGCTGTGCTCAGGCCTGCTGGAGAGTGTTCTGCTTTTGGTATTTTAATTTCAGACTTTTGCTGCGTGACTTGTCCTGTGTGAGCTGTCATGTTGCTTTGCCATGTGACACCGGGCTTGTGACACCAGTCATGCGACCTCAGTCGTGTGAACATGCCATGTGACGGATGCAGGAAGTAGAGGGTGGCAAATCTGTTCCATCTCCCCCCACAGCTCCAGGGTCAGCGATGGACACCGCCAATGAGTCTTTTGCCAACGAGGGCAATGGGAGCAGTGTTCATGGGAGCAATGGGGCTGGTGCTCAAGGGTTCAAAGGGAGCAGTGTTGATGGGTGCAAGAGGACAGCGGTCAATGGGAACAAAGGGAGCAGCAGCAATACAGACGATGGGACCAGAGTTCAGAGCCAGAATAGCAGTGACTTGCCTCATCCCGCTTCAGCAATCATTGTTGACAGTGCTCTCCCTACTGCAGCAGTTGCTACTGACACAGCAAAGCAGGCAAAGCGTGCAGTAAAGTTTGAATCTGGAGGAGGTGAACAGCCCAGTGCAAAAAGACAGAAGGTGCTGAGTGCAGAGTCTCAAGCTGCCATGGCTGCGATTGCTGCCACTGCTAGGCTGCCTACTCAGGTGAGACATCCACTGGAAGCTTGATTAGGTGTGAGGGGCAAGTATCATCACTAAGCTGCAATGTCTGCATTGTTGGGTGCAATATGACGCATGTCTGTAGTGCATTGTAATGCATGCAGCACAGTAGCTGGTAGCTTGGACATACACTATGTGATGAAAACACCATGGCAAACATGAAGTTGAGATACTCAGCAACATCGACATGTTTGCTCTTGAGCAAAGTGCGTCTGGAGTTTTCTGCTGAAAGCTTGAGTCAGTATCAGTGAGAGGCTCACATCCTCCAAACTGCTGCAGAAGACTCAAGCCACTCAAAGTGGGTGTTCATGTTGCGTTCAGACAACTTTGCTGGCTCCCCTGCAACTTCAAGTTCCTGCACGTGTTGTGCCTCACACAACAATGTTTAAAGGCAGCAACGTTCCTGCATGTGTACATGCTCACAGAACAATCTCTGATGGCATCAGCACAACAATATTTTGCTGGCAGCAGTGTTATCTATATCTTATTGCTGGGAGCCAGAAACATGGAGTACCTGCATGTTTTCTTGTTCACAAAAAAAAACACTTTTGTCACGAGAACAGTTTTGGCAACAATGTCGACATCTGTCTTGTCCTGTTTAGGCACCATGACTGGCTCCCAGCAACATCAAGTACCTTTACTCAGAGCAGCCTCAGAACAATCCTTTTTGGCACCAACATGACAAACTTTTGTGGCAGCAGTGTTGATCTCTGTCTTGTCCTGTTGTGGCACCGTCCCTGACTCACAGCAACATCAGTACACGCATGTGTTGTTGCTCGCCAGTGTTGATCTCTGTCTTGTCCTGTTTAGGCACCGTCCCTGGCTCCCAGCAACATCAAGTACCTGCACTCAGAACAGCCTCAGAATCGGCCAGTCATTCAGCAGCAACAGGACAATCCTTTGTGGTAGCAATATCGATATCTGTCTTGTCCTGTTTAGGCACCGTCCCTGGCTCCCAGCAACATCAAGTACCTGCACTCAGAGCAGCCTCAGAACCGGCCAGTCATCCGACGCCAGCTGCCAAGCCTGACAGCTATACCTGAGAACATCTTCCGCCCTGGAACCACTGCCGGCAGCAACCCCCATATGTCTGGCCTGGCCCAAGGAGCATTTGGCGGCAGCAAAAGGTCTGGCACACCTTCTGTGGAATTCACTCAACTGTCCTTTATACTTTCTCACATGTAGCTGGAGGCTCCACATCCGCTACTAAACAGTTTTATTCAGCAGTAGTATCTCCTGACATAAACAGTTTGTTGAAGCATCGCAATTTCAGAGTCATATACAACCTTGCCAATGTTGTATCGCAACTATGTATGTTTTGATTGACATAGTAACATGCCCAGGACCTGAGCTGTGCAGCCTGGCCTTGCTGAGATTATGTCATGGCTTGAGAATGCATGCAGCTTCAGTCATTATTCTGTCGACCCTCAAAAACTCGTCTGACAGCAGATCATCAGTCATGCCATGGCGCACAAACTGGAAGATCCTTTGCAGAGTCAAGTTGGTGTGAGGGGGCCTGTCATCTGGCTTCAAAGCAGGATGCAACATCTTGTTCTGGGCATGTATAGGACGCTGAGATTGTCACTGTTGAGGTTTGTACTGACTGACTTGTGTTGGTGCTGATCACAGGTGGCAAAGGGAAGATGATGCGGTAGTTGATGGGGCTGAGGGCAGCTCCCAACTGCCCCTGTCCTCAGATGGCCTGCAGCTCACGAGAGTCACTGAAGCAGATGTTTCAGGAACAGCTCAGAATGGTGATAGTCAGGTACCAACATATACCTTTGTGTAAGCAGTACACTACAGTGTGTTATACACCCAATACATGTTTGCACATACAGTAGGGCTGTCATCTGGCAACATGCTACAGCTGAATCGAACAGGCATGGCGTGACAATTGTTGCTGATGACATCGAGGTGAGCAGCATGCTGTAAGTACCTTCCATAATGCAAAAATAATCTAAGAACAGTATCATATATGTACAATTTGTACTCAATTGTTGTTGAACCTATATGTCAAAAGTCCATATGTGAATTTACAGTCAAGTCAATTTGCAGAGCACTGAAGAAGAGGTGAGGGAGCAGATCCAGGCCAGGTTACCGGGGACGGACTGGAAGGCCCTCATTGGGGCGGCAGGCACCCCCATGGAGCAACAGCGGGTCAGCCCTATTGTGGAGCTCAGCATGCTGCTGGTATGCTATGCCACATCAGCCCTGGTTGAATCAGTCCAGCCGCTTTGTGTGCTGCGCCCAGCACGCTGCTGATGCGCCATTCCACATCAGCATTGACTCAGCATTCTGTTACTGCTGTGTGCATAGAATCCTTCAACAAAACTGTTAGTGCTCTGCAACCTGTGAGAGTCTTTGATATCAACAACTGGTGAAGCTGTGCAGACCAGGTAGAAAGGTTTCCAAGGCTGGTAAGCAGCCATTGATACTGAGCTATACAGATGAACAACCCATTGGGTTATTCCTGTTTGTTGCATGCAGCCTGGGTGTTCTGTGCTTCTGCATTATGGCAGCTTTGGCATTCTGCAAGCCCTTGCTGACAAGCTGTGACCACATTTGCACAGCAGACATGACTGTGATCAGACATGTTCTGCGCGTATTTAGCTCACGATGAGCTGACAAGCATCAGGCTATGAATACTACTGATATAACAAGTCTTCAATCATGTCCTTTTGGCTTGTGGTGGAGCCAACACTCACACTCTCAGACGTGGTTAGATAGTAGCTGTAGGGACAGCTGGCATCTGCAAACAAACATGCTTGTTTCTGTGTCAAGCCAGGCTTCTGACTGCAGGCGGAGTGCATACAGCATGGGTTACGCACGCTGGCATTCTGCAAGACACGCAAGCTGTGTGAGCTGGTGACAGCCTACACACGCGAGACCCTGAAGAACACTGCTCCCCACCTGGCCAAGTCTATCTCAGTCTATCGTGCAGGCTATAGTCCACAGGTCAGCTATCCCTGCAATGCCTGCTGTGTCGAGAACCCACCCTAAAGCGTCCAGATAACAAAGCAGTGCTTTCTTCCCGACAGACTTCATCTGATGTCACTGTTGTTCTGAAAAGACTTTAAACCATATGGAATTGGTGTCAACTCATGGTGCTGAACACAGAGTGTAGCAATTTGGGCGAGCACCTTAAAATGCGGCATGTGCTACGCTGCTTGCTTTGTCCCCTTATGACATGCAGCACATCATCACAGCGATGATAGTCTGTAAATGATGTACCAAGTCTGTGATGACGTATCAGTGTGTGCTTTTGAGTCATGGAGATACAGCGTGTCAAAAAGCTAGGTCACATGTGCAGGACAGGAGGGAGATACAGGCTGCATTGCATGATGTTGATCTGCAACCTCATCTACTTGCTCTCAATGTATGCCTTTCACTTGAAGACACAGCATGTCGTACATTACGTGCACAGGAAAGGAGGGACAAAGAGGCTGCATTGCATGATGGTCATTTGTAGGCTTCATCTACTGGATCTCAATGTGTGCAGTTGACTTGGAGGTACAGCATGGCATAACACTACTTCACATATCGTAGAAGCTACATTACACGTGCAGGAAAGGAGGGAGATGAAAACTGCATTGCATGATGGTCTCTTGATAGCTTCATCTACCGACTCCCAATGTGTGCCTTTGACTTGGAAATATAGCATGTCAAAAAGCTAGGTCACATGTGCAGGAAAGGAGGGAGATAGAGGCTGCGTTGCATGATGGTGATCTGTGGGCTGTGGCTGCTACCAACGCCCTAGAGCTGGGGGCGGATGTTGGCAGCCTTGACGTCACCCTCCACCTCGGCTTCCCTGGTATGCTTCTTGCCTTTCCTGCCTATTGCCCTGCTGCCTAATGGTCTGCCACCTTTCTTGCCTTGACGTCACCCTCCACATGGGCTTCCCTGGTATGCTTGTTGCCTTTCCTTCCTACTGCTCTGCTGCCTTTGTTGCCTACTGTTCTGCCACCTTTCTTGCCTTGACGTCACCCTCCACCTCGGCTTCCCTGGTATGCTTGTTGCCTTTCCTTCATGCTGCCTTTGCTGCTTACTGTTCTGCCCCCTTTCTTGCCTTGACATGACCCTTCACTTGGGCTTCCCTCGCAAGCTTGCTGCCTTTCCTTCCTACTGCTCTGCTGCCTTTGTTGCCTTCTGTACTGCTGCCTTTTCTGCCTTGGTGTCACCTTCCACGTTGGCTTCCCTGATATGCTTGATGCCTTTCCTTCGTACGCCCCTGCTGCCTTTGCTGCCTTCTGTACTACCGCCTTTCTTGCCTTGGTGTCACCCTCCGCTTGGGCTTTCCTGGTACGCTTCTTGCCTCTCCTTCCTACTGCTCGGTTGCCTTTGCTGCCTACGGTTTTGCCACCTTTCTTGCCCTGACGGGACCTCCACTTGGGCTTCCCTGGTATGCTTTCGCTTCTCCATTTGATTGCTCTGTTGCCTTGATTCTCTGCTGTCTGTCTTGTCCCACTTTTTCCCCGCCTTTCTTGCCCTCCACAACAGTAGCTTTTCAGTGTGGCTTCTCTGACACATTTCTTTCTGCAGATCTGCTGCATGTCACCAGCTGTGCCTGACCTGTTTTACTTTATTTCAACCTGCCTTGCTTTGTTCTTCCTCTTCCAGGTGTGACTGTTGCCTCCTTGTTTTTTTGCTGAAACGACAGTAATATGGTGGTACCCTCAATGCAGTATCATCATGTCATCAACAATATGTGTGTGCAGGATCTGTGGCATCTCTGTGGCAGCAAGCCGGCAGGGCAGGGCGCAGGGAACAGCCCTCCACCTCCATCTACATTGCGTTTGACGGCCCACTTGACCAGTACTTCATGAAGCAGCCTGACAAGCTCTTCGGCCGAGCCATTGAGCGCGCACAGGTCAGCTGCCTAGTTTTTGTTTGGATTTTAATTCAAAGGTTTTACTCCATAAAAGAAAAACTGGAAACAGAAAAAGAGAAATAATTGACAAAGTTATGCTCTTTTGGTCTTACGACCAGCTTGGAGACCAGCCGGTAAATCTTGCACCCAACTCAAATCTGCCCAGGCCTGTTATGCCTCACTTGTAGAAGCCTTGTGAGCTTTGCTTGATGATGCTCACAGCTTCTGCCATATGTTTCAATAGCACCCAGGCTTTCAGGTCTGATCTGTGGAAGCTCTGTAGATCTGCCTGAACATTTGCACAGATTCTGATCATCTGCCCAGGTCATTCCCTACACAAACTGTGCAACTCAAGAGGCTGCTTGTGATGCCAGTACGCCTGCCACAAATTGTCCGGTAAAACAAGCCCACTAAGCACAACACCCTCAGCATTGTAACCTGCTGAAACAGTCTGTATGCTGCTCAAGCGCTGCTCTTCAGCAAAGCAAGGCTTCTGTATAACCTGGCTCATACGATAGCAAAGGCTGGCACAGATTCAAATCAATCGATCAATCAATCAGTCAATTATTCAATCAATCAATCAATCAATCAATCAATCAATCAATCAATCAGTCAATCAGAAAACTTACATGAGTGGTACCAGCTGGAAGGGCAAGAAGCAGCCTGATGTTGTGCAGGTGGACGCCAACAATGCACAACTGTTGGAGCAGCATGTATGCTGTGCATGCTCTGAGCTGCCAGTCACTCTGGAAGAGGACCAGGAGTACTTTGGTCCTGGCCTGTTGGCAGCCATGGACTCCCTTGTTGCCCAGAGTGAGCCCTCTTTTGCATGGCCCGTGGTCTCCTTGTGCATGGTCTTTATCCTGTTCTGCACGGTCTTCAGACTCTTTTGCATGGTCGTCAGGCTCTTTTGCATGGTCTACAGCCTCTTTTGCACGGTGTGCAGCCTCATTTGCATGGTCCACAGCCTCTTTTGCCATGGTCTTCAGCCTGTTTGCATGTTGTTCAGCCTCATTCGCATGGTGTGCAGCCTCTTCCACGAGGTTTTTGGCCTCTTTTGCATGGTGTTCAGCTTCTTTTGCATGGCCTTCAGCCTCTTTTGCATGGTCTTCAGGCATATAATGGATGAGATGGCAGCTATGTACTCCCTTATTGCCCAGAGAGCACCCTCTTTTGCATGGTCTTCACAAGGCATTTATGTACATCCAACAGGCAAATGAGCTACCCAACTCCTATGAGCTGCTGCCCTCATACAGCTACCACATGATCCATGTCTTTCCGTCTCCTTTACAAGCTAGCTGTCTGCTAAAATTGCTGGTGTCTCAGGCATGATCAACACTTTTCACGTTCACAACCTGTCTCATTGCTGCATGCAGACCTTGTAAGCAGGCATCCTCACACCACCAACACAAGGGCCTTATTTTATACTGGTCCCTTGGAGGTGCCTGCTGCTGCTATCAGTCTGAGAGCCATTGACCCAGAGCGGTATGCCATTGTCAATGAAGAGGATGGGGATGTGATTGAGGAGATTGAAGAGAGCAAAGCCTTTTATGAAGTGTACGATGGGGCTGTGTACATGTTCCAGGTGGGCATGCACCTGAAAACTCAGAAGTGTATCGACTACTTTGTCTACACTTGAAATACACATAAAGCTCCTCAGAAGGGAATGCGTCAGCTGTTGTGTTTGTCATGGCATACACGGATGTTTGGATGGCTGACTGAATTCAGCAGCCGTTCGCTTCTCATGGCGTCTAGGACTGTGAGTCATGCCCGGACTGTATCTCAACCAACAAATGTTGGTTGACACATGTTGGGACTGTGTCTTGACATTTGTCTTCCGCCTGCCCAGTCTTGTTGCACATCATACAGTAATCAATATCATCAGGTAATAGCAATGTAGGCAAGCATAACACATGCTGTACCTTCGCCTGCACAAGCATATACCGTCTTTAAAGCTTTGGCCAGTTGTATCTTGAAGTCTCATTCATTTTTGTGTCGTCGCACTTGATGCTATGATCATCACTCTTCTTGTCATCAACATACCAGTGCAATCATTTCATGTCAGTTACAATGTACAGTCATTACAGTACAGCTACAAGGGGCTAGGTCTGGGCTGAGAGTGGGGTGTGCAGGGGCGCACCTACCTCTGCAAGAAGCTGGATTTGGGCAGCAAGGTAGCCATGGTCAGAGCCGCTGACCTCAAGTACTACACCAAGACCAGGGACTTCACAGATGTGCATGTTGTGGGCGGTCACACAGCCTACCCTGTCAGAGTAAGTGACCCCTTTGCTAATCATGTCTTGCAGGACTGTATATATCTAACCCTAGGCAAGGACATGTGTTGAATAAATGAACCAATGGGTAACCAGTGTTGCAATGTAATGATGAGTGACTTGATGAGTGAATGAGTGAGTCACTGCTGCAGGTAGGCAATGAGCAGTGGCCAAGTGTTGAACAAATGAACCAATGGGGTCAATGTTGCAATGTACATAATGAAGGATGACTTGATGAATGAATGAGTGATTGACTGCTGCAGGTAGGCAATGAGCAGTACCCAAGCACAACAGCCTGCTGTGATGCCGCAATAGTGACGGTGCGCTGGCTGGGCTTCCACCGTATCTGGCAGGGCAGCGGTGAAGTCTTCGACAGCATAGACCTCTTCCTGCCAGATGTCCAGTTTGGCACCCAGGTGAGACCTGCCCTACTAATGATATGAATGATGATGATATTAATGATGGGAACAATCATAAATAATAATAACAATAAATAATAATATAAAAACAACAATAATAACAACAAACACAATAAACATAAAACAATAGTAATAACAGTAACAATGATAATAATAACGCTTTCCAGCTCATGATGAGCTAGGTATGTGCAGGACAAGTCTTGTCTGTCCAGAGCAGCCTGTCTTGTGCATCCCTATAAGGCTTGATACAACCTGCCCTGACACTTGCCTATTCCTCACAACATCTCCCCAATGTAGAACTTTGTCTTCACTGTCCCCCAGTGTTTCTGAGTGTATATCTCCACTGTAGAATCTACGTTTCTGAATTGACTTAAAATTTCCAGGACTGGAAAGGGCCTTTGCTCCTGAGGATGCTCATACTCACCTCCCAGCTCAAAGAGTAGTCTTGAAGATGTTACCTTTGGGAGATATACCTGAGGGACGTGCCTCAGGGCAATCTTAGCTTTTGTATGGTTCACGAGCACTCAGCTTGCTTTTGGCATACGTTGAACACTGTGCACATGATGGGCATGCACCTCAGGACCCTGAAATGAACTACAGGGGCCTACAACCCACTAGGCAGTTTTGCTTTTGGTGAAAACTTGTGGACTGGTCCCCAGTGCTTGCGAGTCATGAACCAATCTACAGCAAACCAGTGCAGCTGCTATCATGAAGTATGCCATGAATGACGGAGTCATTGCTAAGCAGACTGCACTTGTGTGAGCTCAGTTGATGCTAGTGAGTGCTGAAAACACCAGCTGGCCGTTGTTGTCAAGACAGCCTTGAATAGCCAGTGGCAACCTCTCAGAGAACTTGCGAACCTACAGTGCATTGGAGTTTTTGGCTGGTCCAAAGTACTTGCAAAGCTAACAGTGCATGGGACTTTTGGGTCTAGTCCAGGCTGTATGCATCTCGACAGCATGTCAGCATGTCACCAATGCCAGCCTGCTTCTCAATAGTGGCTTTAATGCCCCCAATCATATCACACCATACCAATGACATCCACTTATAAGGAGAACTTGAGCATGTCTGCTGTTCTTCAGGCTGCGTATATCAGGGTTCCAAGGGCAGCACGCCAGCGTGTCAAGGACGCTGGCCTGCCTTTCAGAGATGGTCTCCATGCAGCCAGTCATGCCCTGCTGAACGTAGTCCCTCTGTACATGATGTGTAACTCCACAGACATGGCAGCAGAGTGTGACAACCCATATGACACCAGGTTCCGGCCTGAAAGGCTGCTGCTGTATGACAAGCATCCAGGGGGCATAGGCATTGCTGCCCAGGTAAGACAAAATGGAACACTGCCATGCAGTGGAGAGCTGTATGATTGCTTGTTCTAAGAGCAGTTTCTTTGCTGTATTGTTTGACCATGTCACAAATCGGCATTCTGTTGCGGCCTTTTTCATGGCTTTGTGCAAGCGACCATGGGGATAATCAACCCCAAAAGAGACTTCTGTGCCTTTTGAATACAAAATCCCAAGCAACGCGTCCTTGGACATCAGAAGTGGAGTGGCAAAACTCTTCTGTGCGTGGCTGCTTAACTTGTGTTGCTTGTGACTTGCAGGCCACTCCACTGTTCTCTGTCCTGCTTGAGAAAGCTCTTCAGCTGATTGAGAACTGCTCCTGTAAGCCCGCCAGCGGCTGTCCAGGGTGTGTGCAGCACACAGACTGTGGCGAGTACAACGCAGTCCTGAACAAGTTCAGTGCAATCATAGTGCTGCAATGCACCATTGAGGCAGAGGAAGAGCACCGCGAGAGGCTTCGCCTACAGCAGCAGATTCACATATGACCTGATTTTTGAACTGTAACAGTCGACTTTGTTTCAGGGCTCAATAGTACTACACACATATAGCAATCAATCAAGGATTTGCACCGCTGTGTCAGCACTGTTGCTTATAAGCCATTGAAATGATGCCTGATGACTGTGCTTGAAATTTGATCAGAGTGAGTTATCAGCAGAAGGCTGGATGCAAAGGGTAGTGTTGGGTCGTGTTGATAACGAACAGACAGTGGTTTGGTTGCACACAACGGACTGTACATGTTTTACAATTTCATTGCAAATGAATTGTGTCCTGGGTCAGCATGACTTGTTCAAATTCCACACTCGACCATTCAACAATCCGTGTGTGTCTTTTAGGCTTGCTGTGCTGAATCTGCTTGCAGACACCCCCAAAAAAACTGAGCACATGTTGCAAGGTTGGTTTGTGGGGGGCGAAGGGGTGGGGAATAGCTCAATCTGACTGGCAATATGGCCAAATGGGCCTCGTAGTACGCCATTGAACGCATGTGTAGGTGGAACCAGTGCAGCAGATAGAGTCTGTAGCGCTAGCTGCAGAGCTTTGATCCTGACTGTGCGCTGACCTGGGAAATCTGTCAGCAGGAGGGCAATTTTGCTGCACAGCAGCAAGCAATAGCCTTAGGCAAGCAGGCCTTAAGAGGGCAACGCTGTCTGTTGAAACAGGCCAGCTTCCTTGTGCAATTTTCAGTTTGTGAAGCGAAGCAGTGTGCTGTTAGCCAGAGCATTTCACAGAATA
>JAABUK010005654.1_pt1 | contig 19264 bp, 15 predicted proteins | sample 5559141 | NCBI WGS metagenome assembly JAABUK01 (sample SAMN10711869, study PRJNA513367) | rock metagenome | isolation source: Antarctica rocks | place: Antarctica: Victoria Land, Pudding Butte nord | collected 2016-01-03 | reverse complement strand
CGCTGGGAGAAGAAGGCCGAGAACTATCTCGCCTTCGTTCAGTTGGCCTGCGCGCAACTCATCTTCTCCAAATGTCAGGTTTCCGGATAAGCTCTTAGTGGTCCATCCTGCAAGTTCGTGGCGATACGGCGAGTCGCATTCGACCCAGACGCAAGCCAGTATTTGGGCGCTGCCCCTTATTTCATGGCGGCATAGACTTGCAGGATGGACCACTAAGAGCTTATCCGGAAACCCGGAATGGACGGAAAAATCTGCCGCTTTTATGCGGGATTTGAAATCCGGAAAGGGGTTTCCGGATAAGCTCTAAATGGTCCATCCACTAAGTTCGCTGCTTTTGAAGTGAGTCGCATTCCGCTTGGACACGAGCCCAAAGCCAGATACTGCTCTTCGTCCCATTGCTCATCGGATTTAGTGGATAGACCACTAAAGCAGCGATGCAAAATAGGCGATGGTGATTTGGAGACCGTCTCGCAAAAAAACGGTCGGTTCCCAATCGAGCAGACGCTTCGCTTTGGAAATATCCGGTTGGCGACGGGTTGGGTCATCGACTGGCAGCGGCTGAAAGATGATTTCGGATCTTGAGCCCGCCACGTCGATCACCGTCTCGGCGAATTGGCGAACCGTAATTTCGATCGGGTTTCCAAGGTTGACGACCTCGCCCTTGAGACCATCCGTCTCCATGAGCCGCATCAAGCCTTGAACCAGATCATCCACATAGCAGAACGAACGCGTTTGCAAACCGTCGCCATACAAGGTCAGCGGTTCGCCGCGAAGCGCTTGCACGCAAAACGAGGGGACCACCCGGCCGTCGGTTGGGTGCGAACGCGGACCGTAGGTGTTGAAAATCCGCGCCAGCCGCGCATCGAGATTATGCTGGCGAACGTATTCCATGATGAGGCTTTCCGCGAATCGTTTTCCTTCGTCGTAGCAGGCGCGCGGACCGATCGGGTTCACGTTGCCCCAGTAGCTTTCAGTTTGCGGATGAACCAGGGGGTCGCCATAGACTTCCGACGTGGACGATTGCAGAAAGCGCGCGCCGTCTCGCAGGGCGATGTCGAGCGCTTGCAACGTGCCCAACGAATTGACGAGCTGGGTTTCAATCGGGTATCGGCCGTAGCCCTTTGGACTGGCGGGGCTGGCGAGGTTGTAGACGCGGTCAAACGGGCCGTCGAGCGGGCCCGGAGGAATCGGCTTCGTCATGTCCTGATGCGCGATCGTCAGCTTGGGATGATGCTCAAGATGCACAACATTGACATAGCGGCCCGTAATGAAATGGTCCGCGACGACGACGTGATGGCCCCCATCGAGCAATTGATCGACAAGGTGGCTTCCAATGAAGCCCGCTCCACCAGTCACTAAGATTCGCATGTGTTCTTCCCACCGCCAATTATTTGCTCGTTGCCCACGCGTTATTCGCAAGGAACAAAAATCTTCAGAGCGCGACAGGGTAATGATAGACTGAACGAAATATGCTTGACTGGCAACCAGGAATCGCGTGGATACGTCAGGAATTATCGAAGAAAATCATAACTTTGCGGGGTATTTGAGCACCTTGCTCAGACGCTGGTGGCTCTTTGTTCTCATTCCCGTCGTTTTCGTCGTGGCGATCTATTGGCTGACTCCGAAAGGCGCAACGTCCTACACGGCGACAACCACGCTGCTCGTCAATCCGATCCCCTCCACCAACGCCATCAGTTCGGGCGATGTCTACGCGGCTCAGGTCCTCGCCCAGAGCTACAGTCAAATGGTGAGCCTCCCCGACGTTTACGCGCGCACGCTTGACCGATTGCGGGTGCAAGGACTGGTTCCTCCCGCCAAGCTCGGGATTGGAGCGAGCGTGGATGTAAACTCGCTGCTCCTGCACGTCAGCGCGACAACCGGCGACGCCTCCATGGCCGCGGCGGCCTCGAACGCGGCGGCGAGCGCCTTCCTCGACTGGCTGTCGGATCTGGAGACCGTCTCCGGCCAGTCGAACGCAACCACGCCGACGAGCCGGGTCGTCATCGTCGCGCCGGCTGAGCTTCCGTCAGCGACCCACGCGCGCATTCCCTCGCTCGCCTACCCAATCCTGGGGGGCGTCTTCGGCTTAGGGCTTGCCGGAGTCGTCGCCTTCGGTCTCGATATGCTCGTGCGCCGGATCCGCTTGCCCAACGACATCCAGAAGGCGACGATGCTGCCGGTCCTGGCGGCCGTTCCTCCCTTCAATCGGGGGCGCGTGCTCGATCTGACGAGCGATCCCGACTCCGCCGCGAGTCGGGCGGTGCGATTGCTTCACACGCGCTTTCAGTTTCAAGTCAACGGAACGGGTCCAGGCGTCACCGCCGTGATCGCCACCGCGCCGGGCGACGACGCGGCCCGGCTCGCCGCGAACCTGGGCGTCGCGTTCGCGGAGGAGGGCCATCGCGTCATCATGGTGGACGCCGACGCCTCCTCGCCCCGTCTCGGCGCCGTCCTAGGCGTCAAACGGCCAGGCTCCGGGCTTGCCGCCGCCATCAGCAATCCGACCGTGAACCTCGAATCCCTCTTGGTGGATGGCCCCCACCCGGGGGTTCGCCTCTTATTGTCCGAGTCGCCGGCGGCTGGGGCGACGTGGTTGAAGAGCGACACCATCATCAATCTAGTCAGACGTCTCAAAGGCATTTCTGACGCGGTCATTTTGGTTGTTCCCCCCGTCGCGTCCAGTGCCGAAGCGTTGCTCTGGATCGCCGCGGCTGATCACGCGCTGCTTGGCGTAAGCGTTGGGAAGACCCGCACCGGCGAGCTTCGGGAGGCCGCCGGCAGCGTGCAACTGGCCGGAACCCCGATCATGGGCGCCGCATTGCTGGCGCCGGGCGGCGGCATTCCTTCGCTGTCGTCACGGCTGCACTAGGATGAGCTCGCGATTGGACCTCAGGCGCGAATCACCCCTTGTGAGCGTCGTAATGCCTGTTCGCAACGGCGCGATCTATCTGCGGGAAGCGATCTCTTCAATTCAACACCAAACCCTGCGGCAATGGGAGTTGATTGTTCTCGACGATGGTTCGGATGACGATTCGGCCGGCATCGCGAGCGGTCTCGCTGCCGAAGACGAGCGCATCCGCGTCGTGCGGCTTGCACGAGTCGGGGTCGCCGATGCGTTCAATCGAGGAATCGAGGAGGCGCGTGCGCCTTGGGTGGCACGAATGGATGCCGACGATGTGGCGATGCCCGAGCGGCTTGAGCGCCAGCTCTCCTTCCTCTCCCGCAACGAGGACGTGGCCGGGCTTGGCACATGGGGGTGGATCATTGGTGAAGATGGACGCATCGCCGGCCAATCCCGCCTTGGTCCGACGAGCCGGGAGGCGTTCGCGAAGCAGCGCGACCGGGACCTCATCTATTTTCAAACACCCACAATGATGTTTTCGCGCGAGGTCGCGTTGGCGCTCGGAGGCTTTCGGCGAGAATATTCGCCGAGCGACGACATTGACTTCTGGAGCCGCATTGCCGACGAGCACATCGTCCTCGCCTTGCCGGAACCGCTTCTCAAATATCGAATTCATGCGTCGAACTACGTCACGCGAGAGTTTCAGCAGACGATCGTTAACCTGCGCTGGGCTCGCGTGAACATGCAGCGCCGGCGTTCGGGATTGCCCGAGTGGACATTCGCGGAGTTCGACGCCTATGTCGCTGGGCTTCCACGCGGTTTGAAAATTCGCTGGCAACTTCGGGATTGGAGCCAATTCGCGTATCGTCGCGGCGGCGCGCTTCTGGCGAGCGGCCATCCTAGTGGCGCTCTTTGGCTGCTTGGAAGCTTCATCTATCCTCTCGAGGCGACGCGTCGGCTCAAACGGCAGGCGGTTTTCAAAATGCTCTTCAGTAAAGCCGCGTCCACGACGGCGATCTCGTCGTTAAAACCACGGGCTGCGAATCAGGCCGGCGAATCGGACGGTTCATCACATTGATCAGGAGTTCTGTGATTCTGTGACGCTGAGCGTCCGCCGTCTTGCCAACCGAGTGATTCAGAGCAAGCTCGCTCGCGCAACCGCCTGGATGTTCGTCGCCCAAGGCGGGCGGCTGGTCGTTCAAGGCGCCTATTTCGTCATCATTGGACGAGCGCTTGGCATTGATGGCTTAGGAGCCTTTCTCGGCATGCTGGCGCTGGTTTCAATCTTGACGCCCTTTGCCGACTGGGGCAGCGGAAAAATTCTGCTGATGCATGTTGCCCGCGCGCCCGGCAGCTTCCCGATCATGTTCGGAAATGCGCTCGTCACAACTGCGGTCAGCGGCTCCATCTGCCTGATGCTCCTAATTCTGCTGAAGGCGCTGATCCTTCCGGAGTTCTCCGTTCAATTCGCGATCGTGCTGGCGGTGTCGGAATACTTTTGCGGGACCGCTTCGGCCATTTGCGCCCAGGCGTTTCAGGCGCTCGAACAAATGTCCGCCACAACGATTATGAATTTGTCGGTCAACATCGCACGGTTGACCGCGGCACTCATCTTCAGTTTTGCAAACGCCCATCCTTCGGCGCAATCCTGGGCGTGGTGGCAATTCGGGAGCTCGGCCGCAGCCGCAATGTTCTGCCTGACCATTGTGACGCGTCGATTGGGAAGACCGGAAGTCAAACCACGGCTCGCCGTCGCCAACATCGGACTTGGTTGGTACTTTGCCTTGGGCATCTCCGCTCAAACGCTCTATAACGATATCGACAAGACGATGATGGCGCGGCTTTCGACGCTCGAAGCAACCGGGCTGTACGGCGCCGCCTACCGCATCATCCTCATGAGCTTCCTGCCGGTGCGATCGTTGCTCTATGCCGCGGCGGCTCGTTTCTTCCAGGCGGGCTCGCGGGGCTTGGCCGGCAGCGTGCAATTCGCGAAATCCCTGCTTCCGATCAGCCTTGGGTATGGAGTGACGGCGGCAATTGGACTTTGGCTGACGGCGCCGCTGGTTCCAAAGCTGCTCGGGAGCGATTACGCCGGCGCTCCGCCAGCGATCCGCTGGCTTTGCCCGTTGCTCATTTTTCAAAGCATCCATTATTTTGCCGCCGACGCTCTCACCGGAGCCGGCATGCAGCGGTTGCGCAGCATCATTCAAGGATCGGTCGCCGTATTCAACATCCTGATCAACCTCGTGCTGATTCCACGATATTCTTGGCAGGGCGCGGTCGCCTCTAGCCTGATGAGCGACGCGCTGTTGATGATCTTGCTTTGGAGCGCGGTGCTCCGCCTCAATCGCAAAGCAATGTGATGACGCGCATCTGCGCGTACGCCGCAACCGCTCCCAAGCAAACTCGTTGAACCGGGAACCAAAGCGATGAAACGATGGCTGGCAAGACGGTCAAGAGATGCTCGTCCGACCACTTCTCATCAATTGAACGTTCTTTCTTGGCCCGCTTATTTGGCCCGGGAAGCGAACCCCTATACATCGCTTCTCTGTGACTCAATGGTGCGATCCGGCGCGGAAGTCGCTGAATTCTCCGCGCGCCGAGCGCTGTCCGGAGACTACCGGATCTGGCACATTCATTGGCCAGAACGCGCGCTCGTGGCAGCGAGTTTCCCTCAAATGCTGGTGAAATGCGGCATCTTCGGTGCGCTCATACCGCTTTCTCGATTGCGCGGCGCCCGGATTGTTTGGACCGTCCACAATCTTCGTTCGCACGAACGCGCGCAGCCGAAGTTGGAACGAGTGATGATGTGGTGGTTCACACGTCAACTCAGCGGGTTTATCGCACTGAGTCCTTCGGGCCTGGAGGCTGCTCAAGAACGGTATCCGTCGCTGGCGCGAGCGCGGAGCGTGGTTATACCGCACGGGCATTACCTCGACGTTTATCCGAACACGGTTGAGCGCGATGAAGCTCGACAGCGTCTTGGTGTCGAGTCATCCGAGTGCGTGTTCTTGTTTTTCGGCCAGTTGCGCGCATACAAGAACGCGTCGCGCTTGCTCCAAGCGTTTGCCGAATTGAAAAGTCTCAGTGCTTGCCTCATAGTGGCGGGGCAGCCGGCGAGTGCAGAAATTGCCGATGATCTGCGCCGGCTTGCCGCGATGGACGCTCGTGTCCGTCTTGATCTCGTACGCATCCCGGACGACCAAATTCAGATCTATATGAACGCTGCGGACCTGGTCGTGTTGCCGTATGTCGATGTCCTGAACTCTGGAACGGCTATTCTTGCCTTGTCGTTCGGCCGGCCGGTGCTCGTGCCGCACCTTGGAGCCATGGGCGATCTCCAGGCTCTTTTCGGCGCCGACGCCGTCAGAACGTATGACGGCCAGATTTCCCCAAAAATCCTCGCCGATGCGGTTGGAACATCCTCTGATTCAGCCGCTTTGCGGCGGTTCGTTCGACGCCAACTCGATTGGGATGCCATTGGACGTCAAACGGTCGCGTTTTATGAGCAGATTGCGAGCGGATGACGCGATGAACGATCCAAGATCCTCCTCAGCCCCAGCGGGACGCGCCGAGACTGTGTTTGTCATCCTCACGCTCCTTTTGTACACGGGAGCCATTGTTTTCACACTGCGAGCGGCCACGGCCAACGCGGACATCGACCCAAACACGGGAGATCCCGTCTTTCAAGCCATTTGGCTCTTCGTCGACACGATTGTGTTTCTCCTTCTCGCAAAGAACTGGCGAACTTCCATTCCGGCGATGCGGGGAACCGCGCTCGTCTGGGCCCTGGTGGCGCTTGCGGTCGCTTCACCGCTCTGGTCATCGGCGCCGCAGGTGACGACGCGACGAAGCATCGCCCTCGTCGGCACAACCCTCTTCGGCGTCTACTTCGCGGCGCGCTTTTCGTTGCGGCGGCAGGTGTCGCTTTTAGCCTGGGCGCTCGGCCTCGGCGTGATCAGCAGCTTCGTTTTTGTTTTCGCGCTGCCCAGCTATGGAATTGAGGGCGGTGGAGATTGGAAGGGCGCTTTTCTCACTAAAAATGTAATGGCGAGAGCGATGACGTTGAGCCTGATTGTATTTCTCCTGTGCGCGTGGAAGGGGCGAAGCCGGAAGTTCGTCCTTGGATCGCTTGCGGTTCTGGCGGCTTTATTGCTCCTTGGGGCCGGGTCCTCGACCGCGCTGGTTGTGCTTCCGCTGGCCATCGCATCGCTCTTCAGCACCCGGATATTGAAATGGCCGACCGGCCTGTCAATGCCGCTCCTCGTCATGGCGCTCGCGCTTAGTTCGGCCGCCGCCATCTGGACCAGCGACAATTTCGCCGAGGCGCTCGGAGCGGCCGGGCGAGACCCAACCTTGACGGGCCGGACGCAGCTCTGGGACGACGTCATCGTGCAGATTGAGGACAAACCCTGGCTCGGCTATGGCTACGGAGGATTCTGGCTTGGGTGGGATGGACCATCGGCGAAGATCTGGGAAGAAACAACCTGGCAGCCGCCGCATGCGCACAATGGCCTTCTCGATCTCTGGCTCGACCTGGGCGCGGTGGGGGTTGTCCTCTTTATCGCTGGGTTTGCAACGGTGTTCTTCCGGGCGCTCAAGCTGGCGCAGCGTGCGAAAGAGAAAGCCGAATTGCTGCCCATCGCCTTCCTCGTGTTTATGTTTCTCTACAACTTGTCTGAAAGCACCATCTTGCGACAAAACTCGATATTCTGGGTCTTGTACGTCGCGGTAGCGACGGCTGTTCTCTCTAGAACGCCCTTGATCGCACAATCTCCGAAGGACGAAGAGGTTTTAATTCCGACGAATGTTCGATGGGCGCTCGATGCGAAGGGGGCTCAGCGGAAAGTACGGCTAAGTTGAACGAGATTCAACTCATGTCGTGCACACGCTCCAAAACATGAAAATATTGCTTGTTCACAATCGGTATCAGCAACGTGGCGGAGAAGATGCGGTTTTCCAAGCTGAGGACGATCTTCTTGAGACAAATGGACATACGGTCTCCCGTCTCATCTTTGAAAATGAATCGATCGAGCATCGCCCATCCGCGATGAAAATGGTCACCTTAGGGTTTGCTGCAACTTGGTCGCGCGCCAGCGCACGGCAAGTCAGAGAAGAAGTTGAACGTCTTCAGCCGAATATTGTCCATTTTCACAATACATTTCCGCTGATCTCGCCGGCCGCATATTATGCCTGCCGGGCAAGCGCCGTCGTGCAAAGTCTTCACAACTACCGTCTCATTTGTCCTGGTGGCCTGCTGTTTCGCGACGGTCATGTTTGTCATGACTGCGTAGGTAAAAGCATTCCTTGGAACGGCGCGGTTCATGGTTGCTATCGGAACTCCCGATCTCAAACGGCCGCGACTTCATTAATGCTCACGGCCCATCACGCGCTTGGAACGTGGACGGATCAAGTCGATCGGTACATTGCGCTTTCGAACTTCTCCCGTGAACAGTTTATTCAGGGAGGCCTGCCAGCAGAAAAAATTACAGTAAAGCCAAATTTTGTCAACATGAAGATGCGAAACACGCAGTCTCGCGAGAACTTCTTCTTATATGTCGGTCGTCTCTCATCTGAAAAAGGGGTGGAGACGCTCGTTCAATCTTGGCAACAGGCGAAGCTGACAGTTCCACTGTTCGTTGTTGGTGAGGGTCCTCTCGCAAATCTTGTCAACGAAGCTTCGAAAGAGTGGTCTTGGATCCAATCGCTTGGGTACCTCCCCAAAACTGAAGTTCTTGACTTAATGCGACGGGCGAGGGCATTGGTTGTACCGTCTATCTGTTACGAAGGATTCCCGGTTGCTATTGCCGAGGCGCTTGCCTGCGCGTTGCCGATTGTTGCTTCACGACTTGGAGCCATGGCCGAGATTGTTCAGGATGGACAAACGGGCATGTTGTTTGAGGCCAGTAACGGAGATGATCTTGCCGAAAAGATTTGCTGGATGCTCAAAAATGCTGCCGAAACAGAAAAGATGGGCAAGCAAGGGCGATTGGACTATGAAGCCAAATACACCCCTGAAGTCAATTACGAAATGCTGATGGATATCTACAGTTCAGCTATCCATCAAGCAGCCATTCGGCGAAACGTAGGATCCAGAAGCTAACATCAGGCTGGAAGATCTCTAATTCGCCGCGCCGGCACGCCGACGTAGACTCCGTTCGGCGCACAATCGTGCGTCACGACCGCTCCAGCGCCGATGACGCAGCCATCGCCAATTGTCACGCCAGGAAGGATGGTCGCGCGCGTTCCGATCCAGCACCCCAATCCAACCTTGATTCCTTTGCCTATATCGTCGCCGGCTCGCTTTAAGGATCCTCCGATTTCATGCGTGGACGTAATAAACGCCACGTCGGATGCCACTCGACAAGATGGACCAATCTCGATTGATCCGAGCTCGTCGAAAAAGCATCGATAGTTAACGTAGGCGTCGCGGCCGATCTTGACTTTTTTTCCGGTGAACCAGCAATGTGAGCGTATATTCGATGTTTCAGTCTTGATGCCATACGTACGATAAATGAAAAATCGCAGTGGAAATGGCACGAATGGCGAGCCAGCAATACTGTTAATGAAACAGTCTCGGATCGTCATCCGAACAGCGCGCATCGGTCTGGCAAGTCGATTCATTAACGGCATCGATCATCACTCACTTGTCTAGCGCTTGGTTTACCGGTGAAATTGCTTGCGGTTGCACTGAATCGCTTCGTCACTGACATTGCTCTAATGTTACCGTCTCGTAGCGGCTGTAAGAGTGGTAAGAATTGGAGTCTGAACAAGCGTATGAAGCAACCAGAGAGGCCAACAACTCGATTGGTGGCGCTCATCAACATCCTCTCCCCCTATCGCGTGCCGATCTACGAGCACTTGGCGGAGCAATTCGAACTGCTTGTCTTGCTGGCCGGCTCCGAGGGGAATCGGAACTGGGACGCGGAGTCGCTTGGCCATGCAATCCGGGTCAAGACCTCGAAGGGAATCACCCTGCGACGCCGGGTTCACGGGGTGGATGGCGGCGTGCAGGATCTCGGCTATCTCCATCTCAACCCGGGCGTCGTCATCGATCTCTTGCGCTTCCGTCCCAACGCGATCATCGCCAATGAGATGGGTCTTCGGAGCATGATCGCGATCATCTATGGGAGGATGTTTCGGACCCCGGTCTGGATTTGGTCCGGCGTCACGGCTCACTCAGAGCGTGCCCGCTCGCGAAAAAAGCTAAGGATTCGGCGCTTCTTCTTCGCGAAGCTGACTCCCCGCTGGATCAGCTATGGAGACGCCGCGACCAGGTATTTAACGTCGATTGGCGTCAAACGCGCACGGATTCTTCAGATTCAGAACACGGTTGACGATCGCTTGTTTCGTCCGGGCGTCGAGCCGATCGAACTCCAGGTTTCCCACCCGCGCGCGCTTTTCGTCGGCCAGCTCATCGGCCGCAAAGGAATCAGCGAGCTTCTGCACGCAACTGAGCGGCTTCAATCGGAAGGCGTCGCCTGTTCGCTCGTCATCGTGGGCGATGGCCCGGAAGCGGAGCGAGTGGATGCGGAAATCGCGCAGCGGGGTCTTGCGCGCGTCCAGCGAATTCCTAAGATTAGTCCAGATCTCATACCGGGGATCTACGCCGCCTGCGACTTTTTGGTGTTCCCGACGCTTGAGGACATCTGGGGTCTTGTTGTGAACGAAGCGCTTCTCGTGGGAATTCCCGTCATCGCATCGCAATACGCCGGCTGCGCGGAGGAACTTCTCCCGCCCGACAACATCTTCGATCCGCTTGATTCCGACGCCTTTTTGCGGGTGTATCGAAAAGCCGCGCAAGGCCTCCTTGAAAAACCCGAGACTCGGCATCTCAAGGCCGTCAATGACGTTGCGCACATGATCTCCGAGGATGTCTTGGCAATGGTTGCGAGTCGAGGCTGAGCGTCTGGCTGACGCCAACGCTCACGGACTGGGCGGAATGAACCGATCTGGTCGTATTCCATGACCCAATATTGAAAGATTATTCTGGCGCGCTTCGGTTAAAGTGTTGTATAAGAAAAAAGTCGTCGAAATGGTCGAGTGCTCCGGCAGGTTTGAGAGCCGAGGACGTCATGGGAGACGGGACGCAACGTCGCGAATGGCCTAAGGTTTCGGTCTCGTCAACGCGTGCACGCAAGTTCGCGCTTGCGCTTGCCATCTTCGCGTTCGCGCTTTGGCAGTGTCTGCCCCTGTCCCATCGAACTCCGGTCTTTGGAGACGAGACGCTCTTTCTCTATCGCGCGCGATACATTGAAGACATATTCCACCCGTCGAGCCCATCTTGGAAGTCTAATTGGTTCATTTTAGATCAGCCGCCTGGCATTGGCTACGCTTTTGGTCTCGGGCTCCTTATCCAGGGGGAAGATCCGGTTAATGCCGCGCCAGGAAGCTGGGACTGGGCGCACGACCTTGCATGGAATATTGCGAACGGGAATGCACCGCGGCCAGACGCGCTGGACGCTGGCCGGAACACCAACGTCGTGCTTGCGGGGCTGACGCTGGTTCTTCTGTATCTGCTCGTGTCCTGGTTGGTCACCGACGTTGCCGGAGTGATCGCGGCGGTTGTTTTTGGGCTTAATCCAATGTTTCAACGCTCCGCGAGCGTGGCCACAGGCGACATCCTTGGCCTATTCGCGGTCATGCTCGGCGCTCTTGCCGTCGCATGGCTAGCGGACAGACCATCGTATCGCCGGATGATGCTTACCGGCGTCATATTGGGGTTCGGCGGCGTCGCCCGCCTCACGCCGCTTCTCATGGCCGTCGCGCTCGCGGCGCTCGGCGGCGTGCTGCTTCTTGCTGGTCCGTACCCGTGGCGAACCGTGCTCCAGGGGGCTAGGAATCGAGTGGAGGCATCCGGGTGGCGGCGGCCGGATTGGCGGCTTGCGTTGATGGCTGGCGTCATCGTGGGTCTTGGAGCGAGCGGCGCAATCGCGATCAATCCACTGCTGGTCTGTTTGCTCGTGGTGGGATGCCTCGCAAGCTTGTTCGCAAACGCGACGTTAATCGCTGGGTTGGTTGCTCGTCCCACGTTCAGCAAAGCGTTCGGAGGATCATCCGGCAAATGGCTCCTTCCGCTTCCTGTCGTGGCATGGATCGTTTTCGTCGGCGCGAACCCATTTCTGTGGTCATCACCACTAAGCCGGACGCAACAACTCTTCACCGAACGAGTAGCGTCGATGGATCGCGCCGCGACGGGATATCCTGGGCAGGCGATCAACGGCTATGGCAACGCCATCGCACGCGTGTGGCAAACCTATGTGACGGACAACTGGGCAACGGCAAGCAGGATTCATGCCGGCTTCGGCTGGTTGGATCTTTTGGTTGGGTTGATCGGTGTTGGAATAGTGGTTTCCGGCATCTGGCGGAAGGGTCTCGCTAGTCCTCTGGCGCTTGCCTCCGTGTTCATTTTCAGCCAAACACTGACCGCCACTTTTGGAATCCACGTCTACTGGAACCGATATCATCTTTATGTGCTTCTCGTCACGTCGATTTGCGCGGGAGTTTGCGGCGCTGCCGCATGGTCGCTCATGACATCATCACTTCATGAAGGACGCGTGATTCGGGGGCGGGGGCGGCTCCTCGCTCGATTCGCTCCGGCGCCGATGCAGCCGCTTCAGTTCGTTGATACGGGTAAAACCGAGCGCGAGGCCTCTCAGAAGGTCCAACACTAGCTGCCGCGAGGCCTTGCGCGCGTCCAGCGGATCCCAAGGATCAGTCCGGATCTCATGCCCGGGCTCTACGCCGCCTGCGACTTTTTGGTGTTCCCGACGCTTGAGGACATCTAGGGCCTCGTCGTCAACGAAGCGCTTCTCGTCGGGATTCCCGTCATCGCATCGCAATACGCTGGTTGCGCGGAGGAACTTCTCCCGCCCGACAACATCTTCGATCCGCTCAATCGTGATTCATTTCTGCAAGCGTATCGGAAAGCGGCGCAAGGTTTACTGGAGAATCCGGATATCCAGCGCCTCAAACCAATCGATGCTGTTGCTCAAATGATCTCAGACGATATATTAAGAATTCCCTCTCCTTCCAGATAACATGGCTTGATTCTCAGTACCATTGTCATCGTTCGTCGCGTTGCTCGTCGTTCGTTCGTTCGGCATGATGGTTGTGACATCGGTCAAATTTTGCTCTCGATCAATTCGTCTCGGTGATGACCGCTGCGCAGAGCGCCATCATCCAGACGCCGAACCGCTGGAAAGGGTTCAATCTCATGCAGGAGCAAACAAGGGTTCTTGTAACTGGAGCGGGCGGCTTTATTGGTCATCATCTCGTGACGTCCCTCAAGAACCAGGGCTATTGGGTCCGCGGAGCCGATCAGAAACGACCGGACTATGCCCCGACGGACGCTGACGAGTTCCAAATATTGGATCTGCGTCGCTGGGGAAACTGCCAGGAGGCGACTCGCGGCATCGACCACGTGTACGCCCTCGCGGCGGACATGGGCGGGATGGGCTTCATCAGTTCGCATCACGCCGAAATCCTCCACAACAACGCGTTGATCAACTTGCACACGCTTGAGGCGGCGCGCGAGAACGGGGTGAAGCGATACCTCTACACGTCGTCCGCCTGCATCTATCCGGAATATTTGCAGACTGACGCGAACGTGACGCCGCTGAAGGAGTCGGACGCGTTTCCCGCCCAGCCGCAGGACGCTTATGGCTGGGAAAAGCTGATCAGCGAGATCCTCTGCCAGTACTACACGCACGACTATGGAATGGAGACGCGGATCGTCCGCTTTCACAATATCTTCGGCCCGCTCGGCACCTGGGATGGAGGCCGCGAAAAAGCACCGGCGGCGCTGGCTCGTAAGATCGCGACGGCGAAGCTCACGGGCAATCCGGAAATAGACATGTGGGGGGACGGCGAGCAGACGCGGTCATTCTGCTATATCGATGACTGCGTCGAGGGTCTTTGCCGCATTATGGACTCAGACTATCGGGAGCCGTTGAATCTCGGTCAGGATCGCATGGTCTCGATCAACGAACTGGCGAACATGATCGCTGAAATTGCGGAGATCTACGTTGAGGTCAAGCACATTGACGGTCCGCAAGGGGTGCGAGGACGCAACTCGGACAACACGTTGACTCGTCAAGTGCTCGGCTGGGAGCCGCAAATCTCGCTTGAGGACGGTCTCGCCCAAACCTACGCTTGGATCGAGGATCAGGTCCGCGGGAAACTACAGGCTGAGGCGGGACTCGCGCCCGATCTTGCCTCCGTGCTGACGAACCAGTCCTGAAATGCGGGACCTGTGGTGAAGAGCCGGTTTTCAACGATGCACTCGTCAGGACATCCATGAGCCGTCGAGCCACAGAAGCCGGGACCGGCAATTCAGTGGCGGCAACCGCGTACACCGATGTCTTGGGATTGCACATCAGCGCGGTCACGATGGGTTCGACGATCGCCGTCATCGAAGGGTGGATCGCGGAAGACGCACGTGAGTACGTGTGCATTTGCACCGTGCACGGAGTGATGGAGGCGAAACGAAATCCACGGTTGCAGGCAAAGATGAATGAAGCGGGTCTGCGCACTCCGGATGGAATGCCGCTCGTCTGGCTTTCCAAGCTGGCCGGACATCACGAGGTCGAGCGTGTTTACGGGCCGGATGTGATGCTTGCGCTTTGCGCGCAATCGGCCAAAAGCGCTCATCGTCACTTTTTTTACGGGGGAATGCCCGGCGTCGCCGAAGAACTGTCCACGCGTTTGAAAGCCCGTTTTCCGAAGTTGGAGGTTGCCGGCCTTCTGACGCCGTCCATGCTGCAAGTTGAGGAGATTGCGAGCGTCGAGACGATTCAGCGGATCAATGAAGCGAACGCCGACATCGTGTGGGTGGGATTGAGCACCCCGAAGCAAGATTGGTGGGTTGCGAATCATCGGTCGCTCCTGAATGCGCCGGTCTTGATCGCCGTGGGCGCCGCTTTTGACTTCCATAGCGGTCGCGTTCGTCAGGCGCCCACGTGGATGCAACGATCCGGGCTGGAATGGCTGTTCAGGGTTTCACAGGATCCTCGACGATTGTGGTCGCGCTATGCAGTTTTCAACACGCTCTTTCTTTGGGAATTGATCAAGGCGGGATTCGGCCGTTTAACTCACCATCGTGCGCGCCGCTAGGCGAGAGAGGCGATCACAGATGCGGATTGGCTATCTCTCCGCCGCGCCGCGCGTGTCGACGCACGCCGACGCCGAATCGATGGCGCCGAGAACCCATGTCCTTGGGGTGATCGGCGGATTCGAATCGCTTGGGTGGAACGTGCGCCGTTTCATCGTGGGCGATCGCATGCCGCGACGCGTGCGCACCGGGGGCGAGACGCTAGTCACGTCGGCGCGGTGGCAAACGCTCGCGGCCGATCTTGGTCGCATGGGAATGGGCAGCTTCTACGCTCGTCGAGCATGGCGTGAGCTTGGCCGAGATGTGGACATTGTCTACGAGCGGCTTGGCGCGTTTCAAAGCCTTGGGTGGATTTTTCGAGCCCATGGAACGCCCTGGGTGGTGGAAACGAGCAGTCCGTACTACATCGAGTCCCTGGCTGATCGCAAAAGCGTGCTTCTCGCCGGCGTGCTTCGTCGGAGGGAGATCGCGATCTACCAGGACTGCGACCTCGTTGTCTGCGTGAGCGAGGAGTTGAAGAAGCTCATCGTTGCCGCTGCGGCGATCCCGACCGAAAAAGTCGTGGTGATGCCCAATGCCGTGGACCTTGAACGGTTTAATCCCCACCAGCCAACGCCGAAGCGCATGTTTTCAGGCCTGACGGTTGGGTTTGTCGGGTATCTGATTAAGTGGCAGGGCGTGGATCTGCTCTTAGAGGCCGTCGCGGCGCTTCAATTCCGGGGAATCGATCTTTACACCGTCATCGTCGGCGACGGTCCTGAACGCCGCGCGCTCGAATCGCTCGCTCGTTCGCTTGGCATCTCGAATCGTGTGCGCTTCACCGGCCAGGTTCCGGGAGACGAAGCGCCTGCATACATCGCCGGATTCGATCTCGGCTTCTCCGGTCAACGGCGATTGTCCGCTGGCCGGATGTACAACTCGCCATTGAAGCTGTATGAGTACATGGCGATGGGTAAGCCGGTGGTCGCATCAGCCTTCGCGGACGCCTGGTCGCTGGTCGAAGGAAAGGGGACGGGATTTTTGTTCGCACCGGAGGATCAGGAGGATCTTAACTCGGTCTTGACTGAAGCCGTGCAACGCTGGAACTCGCTGCCTGCCATGGGTGCAGCGGCGCGCGCGCTCATTGCCGCGAACCATAGTTGGACCGCTCGCTTGTCGCAATTAACGCCGCATCTTTTGCGGTTGACCGGCGGCGCGTAAGATGCCGATCATGGGGATGACCACGTACGAGCTCCTTGGCGTCCGGGTGAATCCTGTCACGGCCGGTGAGTTGCTTCAGATCATTTGCGATGCGATCGCCGGCGATCGGCGCATCGTCATTGGGAATCACAATCTCCACAGTCTCTATCTGGTTCGTCACGACCACGAGATGCGTGGGTTTTTTGCGGATGCGGACCTCGCCTACATCGATGGGATGTCCTTGATTTTGTCGGGGAAGGTGTTGGGACTGCCGCTGAAACGTAGCCAGCGGGTGACGTTTCTCGATGTTGTCGATACATTCATGCAAGACGCGGCCGCCAACGGATGGCGGCTGTTTTTTCTCGGCGCCAAACCTGGGGTCGCCGAGCGGGCCGCGAGCAGGATTCGCGAGCACTGCACCGGCATTATTCTGGAGACGAGCGACGGCTACTTTGACGCCGCGCCGGCAAGCGCCGAGAATCGCGCGGTGATCGCCCAGATTCGCGCATTTCGGCCGAACGTGGTTCTCGTCGGGATGGGCATGTCTCGCCAGGAATATTGGGTGCTCAATCATCGCCACGAAGTCGACGCCAACGTCACGATTGTTCTCGGAGGAATTTTCGACTACTTGAGCGGCGATATCCCAACGCCGCCCCGTCGGATCGGCCAAATTGGCTTCGAATGGTTGTTTCGGCTCTGCTGCGAGCCTAGACGTCTCTGGCGGCGATATCTCGTCGAGCCCTGGTTTCTTCTTATCCTTCTCGCAAAAGATATCGCGCGACGCGGTCGACGGAGCTGACGCTCCCTCGCGATGGCGGTTCCATGGGCGAATCACGGACGGTCGATCGCGACAGGCGCATTCATCTGCTTCTGATCGCATATTTTTGCGATCCGACGCGCGGCTCCGAACCAGGCATCGCCTGGAACTGGATCCAGCATCTGAGCGAATTCTGTCGTCTGACCGTGATCACCCGGCAGGCCAACAAGGTCCCGATCGAGACGCATCTTGCTGCACGCCAGCTGCCTGGAACGTCGTTCCATTATGTTGATGCCCCCCCGGGCTTTCGATCGTGGTCGACCGGCAAGCTCCACTACCCGCGCTGGCAGCAGCGCGCCGCGACGATGGCCTCACGCCTTCATCGACAAGAACCGTTCGATCTTGCCCACCAACTCACCGTCGCGTCGATCAATTACCCCTCGTTTCTTCGATTGCCGGTCCCGCTCGTCGTCGGACCGGTCGGCGGAGGCGAAATCTGGCCGGAATCGTTTCGTTCGAAAGCGGGCAAGAAGGCGGCGCTTTATGAGCGTCTGCGGGGCATTCGCCAGCGAACGCTCAAGTTTGACCCGTTCACGCGCGTACTGCTGCGGCGATGCGCATTGCTGCTGGTCGCGACTCCGGAAACTCAACGTTTCCTCGCGGATTTCGCGCCCTGTCCATTGATTGTCATGCCCATGGCGGGCGTCGAGCCCGAAATGGTCGCGCCGGAACGGGATGTTGAGCCCGACGTCGGCTGTCGCGTCTACACGGCTGGTCGGCTCATTGGCTGGAAAGGGCTCGATCTTGCGCTAGCCGCGTTCGCCAAGGTCTCAGCAAAACATCCAGCGGCGTCGTTCACCATTTACGGGGATGGGCCGGATCGAGCGGCGCTCGAACAACTCGCCGGCGAACTGGGGATTGCGGCAAGGGTGCGCTTCGCCGGTTGGCTGCCGCGGGACGAGCTCATACGGCAGTCTCAAGGCGACGACTTGTTCCTTTTCCCGAGTCTTCGAGATTCGGGAGGCGTCGCGGTTCTTGAAGCGATGGCGGCGGGAAACCCCGTGATCTGCCTCGACGCCGGGGGGCCGGCGGTTATGGTGACTCCCGGCTGCGGCATTCTGACGCCGGTGACGAATCCGGAGCAAACGACCGATGAACTCGCCCAGGCGCTTGATCAGTTGATTGCCGCGCCCCTGCTGCGCGCTGAATTCGGGCGAGCAGCCCGCCGGCGCGTTCTGGACGAGTTCGTTTGGGAGCGGAAGGCCGGGCGCCTGAATCGCCTTTACAACGGCCTTCTCGACTCCCAACGAACGACGACGTCGACAACCGGCGTCTAGCTAGCTGCAGGAAACGTTCGACATGCCCTGGCTTGCGTTTGTCACGGTGTTGTCGCAGCCGACAACCGTTCCGCTTGTCCCGGATGCGATCTTGAAACCATAGATGCCGCCCTGCAAATCGGCCGAGTTGCCGTGGAAGACGTTGTTGTTGCCCCAACCCTTGACCTGAACGTTGACCTCGAACCCATATCGTCGAGCGACGCTTCCGGTGTTCCCGGTGATGGTGTATCCATTGCCTTTCACGTCGACCCAGGAATCGATGTAGTCCGGCGTCCTGGCTTGCCCGACTCCGCTGAAGCTGTTGTTGGCGATCAGGCCGCCGGTCGTGCCTTCTTTGACGTCGATGTTCTCAGCGGTGACGTTCGGCCCGATGGTGTTGCCGATAATCTGGTTGCCGTCGCTCTGATCAGCGTTGCAGTTCGAGTACGTGCACCAGTTCGAAACCGAAGAGCCGATATAGACGCCTTCGCCATACTCGGCGATATACAGGCCGGTGTCGTGAACGAAGCTCCCGGCCACCACGTTGTTGCTGCTGAAGCCATACAGGTGGATTCCCGCCTGGCCGATCCCGTAGACCTCCAGGTTGCGAATGTCGTTGTAATTCCCCCCAACCACCGCGACTCCCTGATTGGCTCCGGTCACTGAAAACCCTCTGACGTTCCAATAATTCACTTTGATGGAGACAGCATCCCCACCGGAGATCGAGAGGCCGCTGATGATCGCGCTTCGCGTGCCGCAAAGCGTGATGCGGTTACCGGCTGTTCCCGATGCGGCCGGCTGCACGCGTCCGACATAGGTGCCGTCCGCAAGGATGATCAAGTCGCCCGGTTGCGCGTTGCCGAGGGCCGTCTGGAGTTGGTTCTCGGTTGAGACTCCCACCGACCGCAAATGAGGTATGTCACAGCCATCAGGAACCACGACTGTCCCGACGCTCGGTGTCTTAGTCGGCGTCGCGGTTGCCGTTTTGGTGGGCGTCGCGGTTGCCGTTTTGGTGGGCGTCGCGGTTGCCGGTTTGGTGGGCGTCGCGGTTGCCGTTT
>JAABUK010005653.1_pt1 | contig 19269 bp, 14 predicted proteins | sample 5559141 | NCBI WGS metagenome assembly JAABUK01 (sample SAMN10711869, study PRJNA513367) | rock metagenome | isolation source: Antarctica rocks | place: Antarctica: Victoria Land, Pudding Butte nord | collected 2016-01-03 | reverse complement strand
TAGCCTCTTAAATATGAAGTGCTATAGCAGTGTTAAAGACCGTTTGTACACGTCGACCCAGAAATGTAAGAACGCCGATAACAATCAGAGCAATCAACGAAACCAGCAAGCCGTACTCGACCATTGTCTGGCCTTCTTCTTCAATAAAGAATGTGTGCATCATAGCCCATTCGCCTCCTTTATAAGGTTTGCGATTGTGACACAGCCACATCAGTAACTTACGCCGCCTCGCGCGACGCCACACTGTAACATGAAAATGAGAAAAACACAAAGATGTTTTTCGGTATTTCTAACGATGATTAACTCTTCGGCTGCGAGCAATCTTGGCGGATGGATTTCGCAGTTTCCCAAATAAAAAGCCCGCTCCTTTTCGGAAGCGGGCTTTTGCTGTGGGTTGAAGTACATCACGCAGTCGCTGTTTTGAGGGCAGCGTTGGCCGTATTAAAAACGGTTTCAACGCGCTTTCCCAAGAAGGTGAGCACGCCGATCACAATCAACGCAATCAGCGAAACCAGCAAGCCATATTCAACCAGGGTTTACCCGTCTTCATCTAAGTAAAAACTCTTGATCATCTTCTCTCCTGTAAAACATTCCGGCTTTATCGCGCCTGCCAAGTTTCAAAGCTTGAGGCGTCTGCCATCGTGTTATGACACAGAAGTTGCCAAAAACCACAAACAGCTCAGGCGCGGAAATCACTTCTTTCCGCGCCTGTCGTGCAATCGAGTACTCGATGTGTGGATTGTTGCACCTTACGGGTTGTTGCGAACGGCCTGCGACAAGCCGCCTTTGCGGAGTTTGCGCAGAGCCTGACCTTCGATTTGTCGCACGCGTTCGCGGCTGACTTTGAAGTGCGCGCCCAATTCCTGCAACGTATGCGCTTTGCCGCCACCCAAGCCGTAACGCAACCCGACGACTTCGCGCTCGCGGTCGCTGAGTTCGTTCAAGGCGTCGCGCACTTCTTCGCGCAGCATCGCGGTTTCTGCGGCTTCTTCCGGGACGACGGCATCGGCGTCGCGCAGCATGTCGACGAAATCTTCGCCATCGCCGGTTTCGCCGATTTCGTCGTCCAAAGAAAACGTTTCGCTCATGTTGAGCAACACCAGGGCGGCGGTGTCTTTCGACACGCCCAACTTGGCCGCCAATTCATCGACGTTGGGCTGGCGTCCCAGCGCCTGCACCAACAACGCAATGGTGCGATAAGCGGTCTTGGTCAGCTCGGCGATGTGCGCCGGAACACGAACCATCTTCGCCTGGTCGGCGATGGCGCGGCTCATCGCCTGGCGAATCCAGAACGAGGCATAAGTCGAAAAGCGATAGCCCAGCGCCGGATCGAACTTGCGCGCCGCGCGCATCAAGCCGAAGTTGCCTTCTTGAATCAGGTCGGCCAAAGTCAGCGAATGGTTGTGGCCTTGATGCAGTTGCTTCAAAGCCATCGTGATGACAAGGCGCAGGTTGGCTTCGACCATTTTCTGGTAGGCTTCTTCGTCGCCCTGCGCGATGCGGCGTCCCAGTTCTTTTTCTTCGTTAGCGGTCAGCAGCGGCGTTTTCTGCGCCATCTTGACCCAGGCCGCGACCGCATCGGGCAAAGCGGCGCTGGTGGTTTCCACGCCGCGCGAGTTTTGTGTGTTTTGAAAGTTCTTCGTCATTGAATCTCCTCATCGAGATCACGCAATCTCTCAGGAAACGTCGCGTGAAACGTTTCGGAAAACGTTTGAAAACGTCGCTTTTAGTGACGATTTCGAGGCACAAAAAACGGCTCCGCCATGCTTCCGGCGAAACGCGCTTGTCTGAGGCACGAACGGGTATTATGCCATAATTTCAGGTTTTTGTCGAGTCTCTCCCTTGCGGACGGAAAGTAGCACCCTCAAGTTCCGATGCCGCTCCTCCATCGTGCAGAAAATGCCAATGTCAAAGACGCACTTCGCATCCTCTTTGCTTTGCGCCACCTTCAACGGCGCAAAATCAGGGCGCCTCAGATTAACAAAACGCGGTTATCGAGTACTCGATGGCATGGAGGTGGTCTTGCAGATTTTCTCCCCTGGCAGCGCAAGAACCCCACCATTTTAACACAGATTTAAGTTGGTCTTAGTGAGAACTTCAGCTTTCTCTCTGGATACTCTTCGCAGAGGCGACCTTTGCCCACTCCGGGAGAACTTTCGATGAAAAAACCTTTGCTTTTAGCCGGTTTGAGCTTGCTCGGCGCGACCACTTTCGCTGCGCTGGCGCCGGTTCAGGCTCAGCAGACCAGTTTGTCCTTTGGCCGTGCGGGCAACCGAATCCGGCGCGTTTTGCTCATCAGCGTGGATGGCATGCACGCCATCGATCTGGCGAATTACGTCAAATCGCATCCCAATTCGGCGCTCAGTCGCTTGAGCAACAACGGCGTGACCTATTCCAATGCGACCAGTTCCAAGCCTTCGGATTCGTTTCCCGGTCTGCTGGCGCTGATCACAGGCGGCACACCCAACTCAACCGGCGTGTACTACGATAATTCCTACGACCGCAACCTGTTGCCGCCATTATCGTTCAACGCGGGCAACAATCGCGGCACCAACGTGCTGTACGACGAATCGATTGACATCAACCCCGCTGTTTTAGATGGCGGTGGCGGCATCAACCCCAACGCCCTGCCGCGCGACCCGAATACAAACCAGCCCGTTTACCCGCACAGTTTTGTGCGCGTCAACACGATTTTTGAAGTCGCGCGCCAGGCCGGTTTGCGCACCGCCTGGAGCGACAAGCATCGTGCCTACGACTTGGTAAATGGCCCATCGGGCATGGGCGTGAACGATTTATATTCGCCCGAAGTGGCGGCCAGCATCGCAGTTGTCGGCGGCAAAGTCGTTGATGCAACGAACGCGCCCGCGGGCGTTAAGCTGACCAGCATCGCCAAAAGCACCAAGCTGACCGAAGCGTATGACGACATCAAAGTGCGCGCGATTTTGAACGAAATCGACGGCAAAGACCACAGCGGCACACAGAAAGTCGGCACGCCGGCCCTTTTCGGCATGAACTTTCAAGCGGTCAGCGTCAGCCAGAAACTGGCTGTGGAACCCGCCGCCGCAGCCGGCAGCGACACCGACCCATTGGCGGGCAAAGTCGGTGGCTACCTCGACGGCCAAGGAACGCCCGGCCCGCTGGTGCAGGACGCGCTCGATCATACGGATGCTTCACTGGGCGCCCTGGTCAACGAACTGCAAACCAAAGGCTTGCTCAATTCGACGCTGGTCATCATCACCGCGAAACATGGCCAGTCGCCCATCGATCCCTCCAAGCGCGTCGCACTCGATGACGGCGTTTACGACACGATCTTGAACAGCGTCAAGCCCGGCCTCATCGCGCAGAAAACAACAGACGATGTCGGCCTGTTGTGGCTGACCGATCAAAGCAAAACAGCGGCGGCCACAGCGGCCCTGGAACAGAACCAGAACGCAATCGGCAGCGAGCAGATTTTGTCGGGCGAGCAGTTGAAACTCATCTTTCCCGACCCGCTGCTCGACTCGCGCGCACCGGACATCATTGTCAAAACGTATCTGGGCGTCATCTACACCGGCGGCAGCAAAATCGCCGAGCATGGCGGCTTCAGCGATCCCGACACGCATGTCGCGCTGCTGCTTTCCAATCCCCGTTTCGGGCGTGCCCAGTTCAAAATCCCCGTCAACACTATTCAAGTCGCGCCAACGATTTTGGAGGCTCTGGGAATTAACCCGAATCGCCTGGATGCCGTGCGCCAGGAAGGCACTCAAGACCTGCCCGGCTTCCTTCTGTCCTCTTCCTTTGGACGTTGAAAACCACATCTCCGCAACAGCGCCTGCAACGAGCATTGCAGGCGCTGTTGTTTTTGCGTGAGATCTCCGGCACATCCGCCCGTCCAATCGAGTCCTCGAGTACTCGATTTGTTGTGTCACATTTTATTGAACGTTAAACTTCCCGCGATATGACGCAACCTTCCACCCAAACTTCCCTTTCAGATTCTTCCGACAACGCGCTTTCCACGGTTTTCGAGCCGCACGCCATCGAAGCTCATTGGTACGGTTTCTGGCAAGCCAACGGTTACTTCCAACCGCAACCTTCGACATCGGACGAACCACCGTTTGTGATCACGATTCCGCCGCCCAATGTCACCGGCGTTTTGCATCTGGGTCACGCGCTGCAACATTCGATGCACGATTGCCTGGTCCGTTTTCATCGGATGCGCGGGCGCACGACTTTATGCGTTCCGGGCACTGACCATGCCGGAATCAGCACGCAAATCAAAGTCACCGAACAATTGCAAAAAGAAGGCTTGAGCCGCCTTGATCTGGGGCGCGACGAGTTTGTGCGCCGCGCTTACGAATGGAAGGACAAATATGGCGGCACCATCATCGAGCAGATGAAGCGTTTGGGCTGCTCCTACGATTGGTCGCGCGAACGTTTCACGCTCGATGCAGGCTATGTGCGCGCCGTATTGCAGGTCTTCAAAACATGGCACGACGAAGGCTTGATTTATCGCGGTTTGCGCCTGGTCAACTGGTCGCCGGGCGCGCAAACAACTGTTTCCGATTTGGAAATCGACTTCCGCGAAGTCGCGGGCAAGTTATGGCATTTCCGCTACCCGGTCGAAGACTCGGATGAGTTCATCGTTGTCGCCACGACGCGCCCCGAAACCATGCTGGGCGATACGGCTGTGGCCGTTCATCCCGACGACCAGCGTTATCAGCATCTGGTTGGCAAGCGCGTTCGTTTGCCTTTGACCCATCGCTTGATTCCAATCGTCGCCGACGATTATGTGGACGCGACTTTCGGCAGCGGCGCAGTAAAAATCACGCCCGCGCACGACCCCAACGATTATGAAATCGGGCAGCGTCATGGTCTGGAAATGATTTCCGTCATCGGTTTCGACGCGCGCATGACCGAAGCGGCAGGAATCGAGTACTCGAACCTGACGCGAGAAGACGCCAGAACCAAGGTCATCAACGATTTACAAAGCCTGGGTTTGGTCGAACGAATTGAAGACTACACGCACAGCGTCGGTCACTGCGAGCGCACTGGAACCGTCATCGAGCCGCTTTTGTCCGAGCAATGGTTTGTGCGCATGAAAGAGTTGGCGCGCCCTGTCGCCGATGCGATTCGCATGAATCGCGTGCGCTATGTACCCGAACGTTTCGCCAATACGAGCCTGGATTGGATGGACAACATCCGCGACTGGTGCATTTCGCGTCAGCTCTGGTGGGGACATCGCATTCCGGTCTGGTACGGGCCGCACGGCGAAATCGAAGTTTCGATTGAACCCATCGAGCGCGAAGGCTGGACGCAGGACGAAGACGTTTTGGATACCTGGTTTTCCAGCGCGCTGTGGCCATTCGCCGTTCTGGGCTGGCCCGACAATCTGGAAACGCAATTTTATCCGACAGGCGTCCTCATCACAGGCCGCGACATTCTCAACTTGTGGGTTTCGCGCATGATTTTGACGAGCCTGCATTTCGTGGGCGATGCAGTTCCATTTCACGCGGTGTTCGTTCATCCGACCGTTCAAGATTGCTTCGGCCTGCGCATGAGCAAAAGCCTGGGCACCGGCATCGACCCAATGAGTCTGATCGAGATTTACGGCACCGATGCGACGCGTTTTGGCCTGCTGCAATTGGCGACCGGCGCGCAGGACGTGCGTTTCATTGATGAAGCCGAGAAAGACCTGGGCGAAGAGTTCGTGCGACGCTGGATGCGCGAACATCGCGGCGAAGCGTTGCCGTTGCAATGGAACGACAAGCCAACGGATCGTTATCCGCAAATGCAAAACGCGCGCAGCTTTGCCAACAAAATTTGGAACGCGTCGCGCTTTGTGCTGAGTTCTGGTGCGAGTTTGGAAACATTCGAGTACTCGAATGCAGACTTGGCGGGTCGCTGGATCTTGTCGCGCTTGAACAACACGATTCAAGAAGTCACGAACGCGCTGGAGAACTACAAGTTTGAAGCCGCGACAAGTTCGATTTACGCTTTCGTCTGGGGCGATTTTTGTGATTGGTTTGTCGAGCTTTCCAAGCCGAAAATGCGCGCGGGCGATGCACAACAAATCGCGCTGTTGAATCACGTTTTGGAAGTTTCGATGCGACTTTTGCATCCGTTCATGCCGTTTCTAAGCGAAGAAATCTGGCAGCGTTTGCCAAAAAACGATTACACAAAATCGCTTTGCATTGCGTCGTGGCCGACGTATGTGCAAACAGACAAATCCGCCGAACGCGATTTTAAATGGATACAAGAAGCTGTGCGGAGTGCTCGAAACTTGCGTGCAGAAAAGAAAATACCACCATCTCAAAAGGTGCATCTAAACCTTTCTGCTTACAGTGAGTACTTACGTGAAGTACTCGTGGAGGGTGAAAAATATATAATTCAGCTTTCCCATCTGGATAAAGTAACACTCTCGCCATTGAACATTTCGCAGGCAGAAAATGCGATTCAGATAGACGGATTCGAAGCCTATATCGTGGAAGTTTTGGTCGATAAAGCAAAGGAAAGCGCACGGCTGCAAAAAGAACTTGAAACGTTGCAGAAAGATTTGTCCATCGTCGAGAAGAAGCTGGGTAATCCGCAGTTTGTCTCCAAAGCGGCGCCGGAAATTGTCGCCAAAGAAACGGCGCGGCGCGTGGAAATCCAAGCATCTATTGAGAAATTGAGTACTCGATTGCGCGACATGCAGACCTAACTGCAGAGGCGCCAAGGCGCAGAGAAGGAGAATGCGGTCTCGTCATTCTGAGAAGGTGTAGAGGAATTCTCCAAAACCCTGTAAAAAAGAGGGTGATGGCGCAATTGGTGAGCATTCGTTTACGAATTTGGGTTAACGAACCCTGAGCGTCAGCGACGGGTGAAATTATGAGTGTCTTGTCGCTGTCAATTTCACCCGTCGCTGACGCTCAGGGTTCGTTAACCAACTCACCTCATTGAGCCACTACCAAAAAGAGTTTGTCACTCTGAGCGCAGCGAAGAATCTTACAGCAGTTGTCACCAGATTCTTCGCTTTGCTCAGAATGACAAACTCTCACTCTTTTTCCTCGCGTTTCTGCAGTTCAAACCACGATGAAAGTCACTTTACCGATTCGCGTCGTGGCGTTTGAAACCGACTACGGTGGCGTCGTGTCGAACACGCGCTATGTCGAATATCTGGAGCGCGGGCGTTATGCGCTGCTGCAAGATTGCGGTTTGAGTGTCGAACGAGTACTCGAAACGCACGGTGTTCAAGCCGTTGTGCGGCGCATCGACATCGAGTTTCTGCTTCCGGCGCGACACGAAGACGAGTTGGAGTTGCACGTCGAAGTGCAAAGTCACAGCGGCGCCACGACAACGTTGATCTCGCAACTGTTCCGTTCGCGCGACCAGGTTTTGCTGATGCGCGCGACGCAAACTCTGGCTTACATCGACGCGCGTTTTCGCGTCGTGCGCGTGCCGCAAGTGTTCCGCGACGCGCTCGCCATCAACAAACCTGCGACCAACGAACCTGCGACCAACGAACCCGAAGCGTAAGCGAGGGAGATAACAGACCTCTTTCATAAGTTGAGCACAAGCCGAATCTGTTGTGAAAAACGCGAAGTAAAAGCGTGTCATTCCGAGCGCAGCCGAGGAATCTTGTCGTTGGTTCACGTCAAAGATTCCTCGGCTGCGCTCGGAATGACACAAACTGCGACTTATGAAAGAAGTCTAATGAAATATCAAATCTCCCTCGCTCTCGCTTCGGGTTCGCTTCGGGTTCGTTACTTAATCTCCATGAATTCATTTCGTCTTCGCGCGCTTTTCGCATCGTTCGCGCTTCTGATTTTGGCTTCATCCGGTTGCCGCAAAAACTCGACTGCGGGCGCCATCGAGTACTCGAAAACCGGCCACACATCATCGAACGAAGTGGTGCTTTACTGCTCGGTCGATGAAGAGTATGCGCGCCCGATTATCAACCAGCTTCAGCGCGAAACCGGACTTCGCATTCGGCCTTTGTTCGATGTCGAAGCCGCCAAAACAGCTGGCCTTGCAACGCGTTTGCGAGCCGAAAAAAGTCGCCCGCGCGCCGATGTCTTCTGGAGTTCTGCGACGTTGCAAACCTTGCTTTTATCACGAGAAGGCTTGTTGCAGTCTTACACACCGACTGCGAACAGTTTGCCCGCGATGTGGCGCGCCAAAGATTGGGTTTCGACGGGCGTGCGCTGTCACGTTTTGGTTTACAACACGCGCGTCGCACAGCCGCCGCGAGTTTTGGAAGACTTGTTGTTGCCGCGTTTCAAGGGCAAAATCGGCATCAGCAACGCGCTGTTCGGCACAGGCTCCGATTGGGCGGCAAGTTTGGCGACGCGACGCGGACAAGAAAACGCATTGAGTTATCTGCGCCGCTTGAAAGCCAACGGCGCGCAGATTTTGCCGGGCAATTCGGTTGTCGCCGAACGCGTCGGGCGCGGCGAACTTTTGGCCGGATTGTGCGACACCGACGATTTTTTAGCGTTGCAAAAACAGTTTCCCGACCTGAAGATCAGCCTGCCGACCAATGAAAAACTTCCCAACGATCTGCTGTTCGTGCCGATGACCGCCGCGATTGTCCAAAACGCGCCTCACACCGAAAGTGCCAGGAAGTTGCTGGACGCGCTGTCCTCGCCACAAACCGAAGCGCAGATCGTGCGTTCAATGCCCGGCGTTTTGCCGTTGCGCGCCAGTTGGAACGATGTTCCGGCTTCAATTGCGCCACTGAAAAATTACATCGCCTCGTCGCGCAACGACATCGGAAAATGGGGCGGGAACTGGCGGCAAATCCGCGATCCGCTGTCCGATGTTTTGCTGCACGATTGAAGGGTGCAAATCTTTAAGGCGTCTTAGAATCAGTTTGCAAAGTCTGAAAATGTGTCATGTCGAGCCTGCTCCGCCCAAAGGGCACCCGGGCACCCGCCGCCCAGAGGGCACCCGAATCTTTGAACGCTCCAACGACAAGATTTCTCCACTGCGCTCGTTCCTGCTGCCCAGAGGGCGCCCGCAGTCGAAATGACACCGTTTGGACACTTGGCAAACTGATTCTTACAACGCGTTCCCACAATGCCACTTACAATCGAGTACTCGATGCCGCAACAACCGCGCGTTGGGCTTGGCGTGCTAAGCCCCTACAATGTCTTCATCTCGATTTTCGCGCTTTGTCGCTTTCGCATTCACAACAGTTGTTGCGCTGTTTTTGTGGCTGCCGATTGGTTCGCTGTTCGCGCCCGCGCTGTGGATTGCATTCAAAAACCCGTCGCAATTGTCGAGCGTTTTGCCGCTCGATGAAACCGCTCGCGGCTTGTTTCGCAATACGGTTGAACTCGGTTTCCTCTCCTGTTTATGGGCGCTTGTTTTCGGCTTTCCGCTTGGGATCGTTTGCGCGCGCGCACCCAAAGTCTGGCGCGATCTGGCCACAGTTTTGTGCGTGTTGCCGCTGGCGATTCCGCCGGTCGTGCTGGCGACGACGTGGCTCGACATCACGCGCACGCCGCCCGCGCGCTCGATGGCCGCTGTTGCCGCCACACATTCGGCAACGTTTAGCCCGATCTGGTTGTCGTCGTTCGTGCTGGCGTTCAGCTTTTTCCCGATTGTCGCGTTGACTGTTCGTGCCTCGTTGATGAGCTTGCCGCCCGAAATCGAGGACGCTTCGCGCGGCCTGGGAAATGGCTGGCAAAGCTGGAATCGAGTACTCGTTCCGCTGTTGAGACCTTCGATCTGGGGCGCATTGGGCGCAGTTTTTCTCTTGTCGATGTGGGAAATGGGCGCGCCCGATTTGCTGGACGCGCGAACTTACAGCGTCGAGATTTACCGCGATCTGGCGGCGTCCGATGCGCTTTCGGGCGGAGGCAAAGATGTGCGCGCCGCTCTGGATTCGCTGCCGATGTTCGTCCTGGGCGCGCTGGCGTTGTGGCCGATGCTGCGCGCGCTGGGTTCGCAAAGATGGCGCGGCGGGACATCGTCGGCTTTGTCGCCGCAAGCGCGCCGCGAAAGCTGGCTCGCCCTTCCGCCGAGCCTCGCGGTATTGCTCGCTTCGCCCATCGCTTCCATTGTCGTGTTGATGACGCTGCTTCGTCCGCCGCGCGTTTTCTGGGAAGCACTGAGCGACAACAACATCGAAATCATCAATACAATCGTGCTTTCGACATTGGCCGCGCTTCTCATCACAGCTTTGTCGTTTGCGCTTGTCTCGTCGTGGCACAACTGGAAATCAAGTACTCGAAAGTGGGCGTTTGCGCTTTGTACTGCGCCTCTTTTAATCGCGCCGATTGCAACCGGAATTGCGCTGCTGCACTTTTGGAATCAGCCGCAGTTTTCGTGGATTTACGGGGACGCCGACCCGACGAACGTTCCCGTTCTCGATTGGCTGCAAGATCAGATCGAGCGGTTCGCTTTGCCTTTGTTCGGCTATCTCGCGCGCTTTTTGCCGCTGGGAATCTTGCTGTTGCAGCACGCCGCGTCTCGTTTGGACGACGATGTTTTAGACGCGGCGCGTGGGCTTGGCGCGACGCAATGGCGGACATTGAAAACGATTTGGTGGCCGCTTTTGCGCCCGTCGTTATTGGGCGTTTTCGCCTTGATGTGGGCGTTGTGCGCGTCCGAACTTTCGACTTCAGTTCTGGTGCAGCAGCCTGGCGGACAACCTTTGACGTTGCCGATTTTCCAATTGATGCACATTTTTGCGCTGGATAAAGTCGCGGCTTTATGCTTGATTTTGATTGGGCTGAGCGCTTTAGTCTGGATTCTGTCGGCGTTTTTGGTCGTTCTGCCCGAATTTCTTCGCGGTTTTCTCAGCCGCAGGCGAAACACATGAATTGGGACGATTTCGACATTTGGTGGCGCGAGCGCGGCGATGAAAAACAGTTGTCACAAATGCGTGCGCAACTTGAAGCCGCGTTGCAGCCAAAGCCCGCGCGCGACATCGAGTACTCGATCCGCTGGCGTTTGGCGCGCTGGCATCATTTCGCGGCGATGCAACTTGAAGCAAATGGTGACCGGAAAAGTGCGCACGAGCATTTTGTGTTGGGACGACAACAAGCGGCGCGCGCGATTTTTCTGGATGACGATGTAGCCGCACATTTCTGGTTGGGCGTTTGTCTGCTTGAAGCGGCGCGCACGCAAAACCCATTCGCAGCGTTGCTGGTTTTGGAACATGCGCGCCTTCGCTTGCAATTGGCTTTAGAGCGCGACGAATCGTTTCATCATGCCGGAACATTGCGCGTTCTGGGGCGAATGGCGCATCGCACGCCACCTTTGTTTGGCGGAAGAAAAACGCGCGCGCTCGACTTTTATCGTCGCGCCTTGGAAATCGCGCCCGACAACTCGACGACGCAGCTTTATCTCGCCGAACTTTTGATGTCGATGAAGAAGACGGAAGAAGCAAAGCGAACTTTGCGACGAATTGTGTCGCAGCCGCGCGATGACGATTGGGTTTGGGAACAAAATCGCGACCGCGAAAAAGCGCGCGCGCTGTTGCAGAAATTAAGGCGGTGAGGAAACTCAAAGAATTGAAGCGAAGCGGCAATTGCGGCGTCTTGTGATGGCTTTTAGGAAGATTATGAAACACGCCGTCATCACAGGAATTGGAATTGTGTCGCCTTTTGGTTTGGGCTGGAATCGTTGGGTCCAAGGCTTGCGCGCAGGCGAATCGACAACGCGCACCATTTCGCTTTTCGATCCGCTGCACCCTTTATCCAAGCATCGTTTGTCCGACAATGCGCTTTCGAGTACTCGATTTGAAGACGAGCCACTTTCGTGTCATGTCGCGGCGGAAGCGCTTGATTTCGATCCGCACTTATGGACTTCAGAAAAAGACCGCGACCGCGTGCCGCGCGTTGTGCCGCTGGCTTTGGCTGCGGCTGATGAAGCGTTGCGCAGCTCGGGTTTGAACGAGCTTTCGCAACTCGAAAAGCGCGACGTTCATGTCGTGATGGGCAGCGGCGGCGGCGGTTTTTCTTTTGCCGAAGAGCAGTTCGCGCACTGGTATGGTGGACGCGCCAAATATCTTTCGCCGTATGCGATTTCCAGCTCGATTGCCGGCATGGTTTCGAGCGAAATCTCGATTGCGCACGGTTTTCGCGGACGCTCGCACACGATTTCCGATGGCTGCACCAGTTCGAGCGACGCTTTTGGCTACGCGCTCGACATGATTCGCAGCGGTCGCGCGCACACGATTATCTGCGGCGGCGCCGATGGCTGCGTCACGCCCGCGATGATGGCCGGTTTTTGCCTGATGCGCGCTGTTCCGACGCACTGGAACGATGATCCAAAGCGCGCTTCTCGCCCGTTTTCTGCCAACCGCGACGGCTTTGTGCTGGGCGAAGGCGCGTGGATGTTCGCCCTGGAAGAACGCGAGCACGCCGTTTCTCGCGGCGCGAAAATTTGGGCCGAAATCGCCGGCTATGGCGCGACGTGCGAAGCTTACCATCGCGTGGCTTTGGGCGAACCGGACGAAGCCGCGCGCGCCATGACGATGGCCTTGGAAGACGCCAATGTTGCGCCCGCACAAATCGAGTACTCGAATCTGCACGGCACCGGCACCAACCTCAACGATCCGCTGGAAACCGCGGCTGTCAAGTTGGCATTGGGCGAAACGGCGCGAAAGATCCCAATGAGTTCGACCAAGTCGCAAATCGGGCATCCGCAGGGCGCCAGCGGAGCAGCCGGAATCGCGGCGGCCATTGCCGGAATGCACAACAACTTCGTGCCCCCAACGATCAACCTGGACGAGCCCGACGCGGCCTGCGACCTGGATTATGTGCCGCACACTTCGCGCGCCGCTTGCTTTGAAACGGCGCTGTGCAATTGTCTGGGTTTCGGCTCGAAGAACGCCGCCATTGTGTTGAAAAAAGGCTGAAAATAAGGCCGCTGCGATTCGTTCAATGCCGTTATCGAGTACTCGATAGCGGCATTGAGATTCTGGCCGAAGCGTTTTACCAGGTGATGTAAAATAAAGCAATTCGCAGGCGAGCCATAACGAACCGCGCGTCAGAGTGCGCTACTTGCAGTGTGTAACGATTGAGAGACTCTGTTTCCAGAACCCCAAACGTGAGTGAGGGGCTAAGGTAACTGGTGTGTTAGCCCCTCACTCACGTTTGGGGTTCTGACGCAAGGTTCGTCAAACGCTTTGCGTCCACTTCGATTTTCAGGTTGCTGCGACAAATGCGCGTGTCCTAAATTGCCAATGGTGGTGAATGTGAGCGAGTCTGCCCAACTGCTGGCGTGCGCGAAAAAGCTGCGTTTTCCTGCTGTCTTAGAGCAGCGTTTCCGCGACGATTATTATGCCGATTCGATTAGCCTGAGTCGTGGCGCACTGGCGGCTTCGGTCGTTACTTTCATGGTGTTCGGGTTTTTAGATCCCTACATGAGCCCGGCAGCGTTGCATCAAATCTGGATGATTCGCTTCGGCCTTGTTTCGCCACTTTGTTTCGTCGTTGTGTTGTTGACGCTGCTGCCATATTTTCAGCGCATGATGCAGGCCGCATTGATTTCCGGACTGCTGATGACAGGTTGTGGGTTGCTGGCGATGGGCGTGCTGTCGCGCCCCGACGAACTGGGTTTCGAGCTTTATCCGCTGGGGCTTTTGTTGGTTGTCGTCGTTGGATACACGTTTTTGCGCTTGTCGTTTTGGAGCGCGACGATCTCCAACTGGCTTTTGGCGCTCGCCTATTTGCTGACGGCGATTCAGTTCCAGCATATTTTGTTGGTGCCGCATGGAATTCCGATTCTGATCGCCAACTTGTTTTTTATTGGCGGCGCCAACCTGATCGGCATGACTTCGTGTTATGTGCTCGAACTTTACGCCCGACGCGTTTTCGTCGCCACCTATCTGCTCGATCAGGAGCGCGCGGGCGAACAACGCAAGCGCGAGAAAACCGAAGCCATGCTGAAGATTTTGAGCCAGGCCATCGGCGGCGTGGTTCACGACTTGGGCAACCCGCTGACATCGGTTCAAATGGGCGCCAAAACGCTGGACATGCTGCTGGACAGCGGCGAAACCGAGCCTCAGACATTGAAAGAGATGACCGAAATCATCAGCGACGGCGCCAATATGTTGGATCACCTGCGCCTTTCGCTGATGGAACAAACGCGCGTTTTGGAAGGCAAGACGATTCCGGTCGATTTGCAGCCGACTTCGCTGCGACGTCTGGTCGAAGCCGGCATTCATTTTCAAAAGCCGCGTTATGCCAATGGCCGCAATCTTCACTTGAACGGCGACGATGTAGAAATGCGAGTTGATGCCATGAAGTTGACCAGCGTTTTCATCAACCTCATCGGCAACGCCCTTAAATACAGCGACGGCGAGGTGCATATCGTGTGGCACCTCGACGGCGAGCGTTTAGTTCTCGCGGTCGCCGACCAGGGACGCGGCGGAACCGGCATCTCGCGCGCTCAGGCCGAGCAATTGTTCGTCGCCTTCGGGCGCCTGGATTTGCACAGCGAAATTGAAGGCACCGGCCTGGGTTTGCTCTCAGTTCGCAAAATTGTCGAAGCGCACGGTGGCGAAGTCTTCATCGAAGGGCGCGGCGATGGAACGCCTGAATCGCCACCTTTCATCACCGCGCAAGGCAATTACCCTTCAATGCTGAACGACCATTTGCACACGGCCTTCGTGCTTGTTTTGCCGCTGCAAGCGATCGCGCCATCTTGAGAATATCCTGGCGCGAATCGAGTACTCGATAGCGCTTACTCAACCCAAGTTGTCACCTATCGTTTGGGCGTTGAGGAATAGCCAGAACCCCGAACGTGAGTAAGGGGCTAACGTAACTCCTACATTAGACCCTTACGCGCGGCTTCGGTGCGTGTCGAGGTACATTCTAACCTAACGTAGCTGCTACATTAGCCCCTTACTCACGTTCGGGGTTCTGCGAAGTGTGCGTTTGTCAACTGCTTGCAACCAGGTTTCGAGCGCCGCTAAGTTGCCGCTTTACTTTCGACTTCAATTCTTCACTGTGAAATCTTTCTTTTCCCTGCCGCAAAGCGAACGCGCCGAACTGCTCGATTTAGGGCGCGGCTCGCTGGCTGAAGCGCGCGCTTCGCTGCACGACATCCGGCGCATCAACACTTATTTGGGCGGCACGCGCGTGATTTGCGACGAGGTGTTTTCGATGATGCAAAAGCACGACGTTGGTCGCGCCACAATTCTCGACATCGGAACCGGCAGCGCCGACATCCCGATTCAGTTGTGCCGCGAAGCCAAACGGCGCGAGATCGACCTTCGAGTACTCGCTTTGGATGTCAATGCGCGACATTTGCGCGTGGCGCGCGAAGACTTGCAGCGCGCCCGAGAAAAGCGCGTCCACCTTTTGCAGGCGGATGCGTTTCGCTTGCCGTTGCGCGACGAAGGTGTCGACATTGTGGTGTCGTCGTTGTTTTTGCATCATTTCCGCGCGCCTCAAATTCATCAGTTGCTGGCCGAGTTCGAGCGCGTCAGCCGTCTGGGTTGGGTCGGCAACGATTTAGTTCGTCACCGCGTGCCGCTGTGGTTTTTCCGCTTGACGCGCCCGATTTTCGCGCGCTCTTACATCACGCGGCACGATGGAGAAGCCTCGCTGCGGCGCGGCTACACACCCGCAGAAATGCGACTCATCGTGCGCCAAAGTCCGCTTTCGCAAGTGCGAGCGCAAACGCAAGTGCGAACGCATTTCCCGTTTCGCATGAGCCTTGTGCGCGATAAGCGTAGTGCGCGATAAAAGTTGTTGAACCGCAAAGGCGCGTCTTGACCAAACAGAGAAGACGAATTTGTGAGCACAAAAAGTCTGTCGCTCTGAGAGTGTGTATAGAATGCGCAAAACGCAGAAAATTGCAGTTTGTCGTCCTGAACATAGTGAAGGAACTTGTAGATAAAATCTCCATTGGACTAAGAGCGACAAGATCCTTCACTGCGTTCAGGATGACAAACTGCCGCTTTGGTCGCGTTTTGTCTACTTTATTTATACGCTCTGGAAATGACGAATTCTTCGATTTATACAAGAATCTTGGGACGGCTTTCGAGTACTCGATTCGGTTTGGCTTTCTCATTTTCGCAGCAGGGTCGTCCTCGAAACAAGCACCGTTTGGTCGCAACATCCAGTGAGTTAACGAGAACTTTATGACTAATGAAGCAACAAACGTGTCGCGCCTGAACATTCCCGAAATGCCGTCCGATCTGGTCACGGGATTAGTGGCCGAACTCATCAAGCGCGGCGCGACGATGGAAGACATCGCGCGCTTGAAAGATCCGGGCGCCAATTCGCCGAGCGAAGCGCTGCAAGCTCTCAAATCGGGCAACACGCGCTTTTACAGCGGCACGCCGCAACGAACTTCTTTAGCGGCCAACGAGCGGCGCGCGCAAATCATGTCGCAGACGCCGTTTGCGGTTGTGCTGGGTTGCGCCGACAGCCGCGTGCCGGTCGAGCTGATTTTCGATCAGGGACCGGGCGATATTTTCGGTATTCGCGTGGCGGGCAACGTCGTCGAACCGGGAACTTTGGGCAGCATCGAGTACGCGATCAAGCACTTGAAAGTTCACTTGGTCGTCATCCTGGGACACGAAGGCTGCGGCGCCGTCACCGCCGCCATGACAGACGCCGAACAGCGCGGTCTTGAACCGGAAAACGTCCGTTTTCTGCTCGACCGCATTGTGCCCGCCGTCCGCGACCTGCCGGTTTTGCGCGATACCAAAGCGCGGATGCGCGAAGCTGTCGTGCGCAACGTGCATCACCAAATCGAGCAATTGAGACAAAATCCCGTTGTCGATGAAGCCACTTCGCGCGGACAAATAGAGGTCATCGGCGCCTTCTACGAAATCGGCAGCGGCGCCGTCGATTTCCTGGAAAGCTGAACCCGAAAGTGATCTGCGAAAAGACACAAGAACAGCCTACTATATGTGGGCGGAACGAAGATTTGATAACAACTGCAGCCAGATTCTTCGCCGCGCTCAAAGTGCGTGGAGAAGTGTGAAAACTGTACTGCGAGCACCTATCATTCTGAGCAAAACGAAGAATCTGATAAGAGTTGCAGTCAGATTCTTCGCTTTGCTCAGAATGACAGACTGTTTTCTCCTCAAGTGTTTGCATCTCCCAACTTGTTGGCACTTTCTCTACGCGCTCTCAGAATGACAAACTGTTTTCTTCACCTGTTCAGACTTGAGTTGCACGCTCTTCGCAATAAGTTCACCAAGAATCGAGTACTCGATTTCTCTTCTTTCGCGCTTTTTCGCGGGCAAGTCTTATATTTTTGTTATGACTGATTTTGATGTCGTGGTCGTTGGTGCCGGTTTGGGTGGCGCCTGTGCGGCGCTGGCTTTGTCGCAGCGCGGCGCGCGTGTCGCTTTGATGGAGGCCGCGCGTTTTCCGCGTCACAAAGTTTGCGGCGAGTTTTTGTCGCCCGAAATCCGCCGCACTTTTCGGCGCTTGAAGATCGAAGACAAAGTTTTGCAAGGCGCACCCGCCTCGGTTCAAGTCGCGCGCGTGGTCGCTTCATCAGCACAATCGAGTACTCGTTCGCTGGAAATCGCGTTGCCGCAAGGCGCTACCGGGCTTTCGCGTTATCAACTCGACCAGATTTTGTGGGACGAGACAGAGCGCTCGGGCGTGCAAATGTTCGGAGAAACGCGCGTCCGCACGGTTGAAAAAACTGATGGCCATTTCGTTGTGCGCAACTCCGGTGGCGAAGACGTGCGAGCGCAATTCGTGCTGGCTTCGCCGGGTCGCAATGTGCGCTTGGGTGATGAGCGACCGGCTGAAATCGAGTACTCGAACGGCGCCCAAGACCTGAATGGCGTTGGGGAGTCAAACGTTGCCCAGAACGTGAACAATGTTCAGAACTCGAATGGCACGCGAAACAGTTCTTCGTCATCTCGCCCGGCACGGCGTTATGTCGGTTTCAAAACGCATTTCGCGGGTGTGCGAGGTGTCGCCAATGCTGTCGAACTGTATCCTTTCGAGGGCGGTTATTGTGGCGTAGGCGGCATTGAAAACGGGATCACCAACGTTTGCCTGCTGGCGCGCTACGAGGCTGTCAATGGGCGCGCGCCGGACGAGTTCTGGCGTTGGTTGATGCAGCAATGTCCGGCTTTGAAGGCGCGCTTGAAGGACGCGACGCCGCTGATGTCGTGGCTGGCGACAGCCAATGTCTCATTTGGATTGGCGCAGCCAACGCGCGCCGACGGCGTTCTGTTGTGCGGCGATGCGGGCGGCTACATTCATCCATTGACCGGCGACGGCATGGCGATGGCAGCGCGCAGCGGCGAACTGGCGGCCTCGATTGTCGCGGCCTCGTTGCGCGGCGGATTGAACCGCGAAGATGTCGCGCCGCTGTATGAGCGCGCCTGGCGCCGCGAGTTCGCAAGCCGTTTACACTGGGCATCGCACCTTGAACCGTGGCTGACAGACCCGCGTCTGGCACGACTGGCGGTGCAAACGTTCAGTTGCGCGCCGTCGCTGGGACGCCTGGCCGTGGCCGCGACACGCGGTTAACTTGCGCAAGAATGCAGCGCCGCGAAAGGCTTTTCAAACGAGCTTCGTTCAATCGCGTCGCGCGATGTTGCGCAGTTTCATTGGGGATGAATCGAGTACTCAATGGTCGCGCTTTTTGCGACGGTCGACAATTGGTGTCATGCTTAAGGCGAACAAACACAACAAGGCACTTTGAGGGAGAAAGCACGATGAAGTTAGCAGTCATAGGAACCGGTTATGTCGGATTGGTCGCAGGCGTTTGTTTTGCCGAATCAGGCAACGACGTGATCTGCGTCGATGTCGATACCAGCAAGGTCGAGCGCTTGAGCCAGGGCGAACTGACGATTTACGAACCCGGACTGGATCATTTATTCAAGCGCAACCGAGAAGAAGAGCGCTTGCTTTTCACGTCCGATCTGGCGCAGGCAATCAACTTTGCCGAGATTATTTTCCTGGCGCTTCCCACGCCCCAAGGCGAAGGTGGCGAAGCCGATTTGAGCTATGTTCTCAAGGCCAGCGAAGCCATCGGCAAGCTGATTACCAAGGGCGATTACAAAGTCGTCGTCACCAAAAGCACAGTTCCAGTCGGGACCGCCGACAAGGTGCGCGAGGCTTTGGGCAAGTACGCGCAAGGCGAAGTCGATGTCGTCTCGAACCCCGAATTTCTGCGCGAAGGCGTTGCCGTCGATGACTTTCTGCGTCCCGAACGCGTCGTCATCGGAACCGACAGCGAGCGCGCCGAACGCTTGATGCACGACTTGTATCACCCGTTTTTGCTGTCCGGCAACCCGTTTTTGGTGATGGACAATCGTTCCGCCGAAGTCACGAAATATGCCGCCAACGCGATGCTGGCGATTCG
>JAABUK010005650.1_pt1 | contig 19277 bp, 27 predicted proteins | sample 5559141 | NCBI WGS metagenome assembly JAABUK01 (sample SAMN10711869, study PRJNA513367) | rock metagenome | isolation source: Antarctica rocks | place: Antarctica: Victoria Land, Pudding Butte nord | collected 2016-01-03 | reverse complement strand
CCCCACACTTATGTCTGTTTCATCTTTGACATTCCCTAATTAAAAGTTCTCTAGCAGTGCTACACAGTGATGCTTTGCTACTAAACACAAAAATTCAAGAGGACATCAGTGATGTGCAACAGTGGGAGATTTTGTTTAAAGGACATGTCTACATGCGGCCGTGCATTGCCTTGTCGACGCTAGAACCAGAATTGGCTGGTCACCGTCTTCTAGACCCAAAATTGGTCTCTCTGCGCTCCTCCATATCATAAGCATCATCTGCTGTCAGCCTGCACAAGCCCATACATCATGTGCAATGGAACTTGCGCAAACCTGAATAGCCTCAAATGTTGGACACTTCATTGCCCATAACATTGTGTACATGCCAGCAGTGCTAAGTGCACGTGTACCATGGCTTGACATCTTGCAGACCAATTGTCTTTCGAAGCATGGTTTGCAATGGGCCCGTCAAGAATCAATGCGTGCACACCTGGCTGCTGCCAGGACTGTGCAAGAATGCAACGAAATGCAACAGCTCACAGGGACAGTCACCTCTGAGGGACTGAAGGGGGATTGTCAGTATCGACAGGGAGGCCAGCATGCACCCTTTCTGCCATGGCCACTACCCGCCTGGCATGGACATCTTGCATCCTGTGCACCAATTAGGACAACTGATGAGCTTGTGAGTCACACAAGTAGATTTCAACAAGATCCAAGCTGACATGTGACTCACTGCATGACCAAGCCACTGCAATGCTGTGAGGTGACATCCTTGTAGCTATGCAGCCACTACAATCCTCACAGTATTGCAAGATGCATGACGGCTGCCCATGTGTACCTTCGAAGGGTGATGGACATGCGGCGTGCATTGACTGGCGGCACACAGTGCTGCGCCACATCAGCTCCATTACCCTTCAGCACCAGGCAGGAGCCTGCAAGGAGCACATCTTGAATTTCTGGACATGAAGAGCAGACGCACAGGTCTGACATGCAGTCCTGCCAGGCTGACACGTGTCAAAGATCGGCTATATGTCAGCAGCTTAATGGCCACCAGCTGAATGACACCAGAAAGCTTGCAGACCACTGGGAGCCACACTGCACCTGGCTCTCATCAGCTGCAAATTTGCAATAGCTGGGTGCATTGCACCTTCTCCATTTGCATCCATTTGCATATATTACACTTGACTGTGCATGTTGTGTGATCTGTGATGATGACAAGCAGCTTTCTCATACGCAGCAGGGGTACTGACCTGGTTGCAGCAGCTCACTATGCAAACACTTCAAATACTTGCACTGGCAGGCAGTACCATGCACACCATCTGTAGGTTCAACTGCAATGCATACCTGTCGGTAGCGGCATCTCATAGTCACCCACAAAGTCACCAGGCCCCCTGGAGATGATTTTGCTGCCAAACATGATGTGCTGCTCGCTGAGGAGACTGATGGTGCAGAAGGGGCGGTCAAAGTCGTGGTGGTCAATGTGAGGAGGGATGCAGTCCTCTACATCGTACACATTTATGATGGCTGTGTCTGGCTCTTTATGCTTTGGCAGAATGCCCCATCAGCAACATATGTGTGATAGCTTGATGAGGAGGATGATCGTGGATCAAGTTCTGTGCAGACGGAAAACTCATCAATGAGCCCATGCAGGAAGGGCAAGAAGCCTGCTTGATGTGTCCAATGGTGTGATGCCATGCATGCCACTGTGCTGGGTCAAATCTACCATTATGCTTGTCTTGAGACACTCATAGTGCTTACTGCAGATTGCAAACAGCTCCTGACGGCCTGCCTGCACAGCTTTTACTGTAACACTGGACTGTGACCTCAGAGTCAAATCAAGTCACAGGTGAACAATTGAGCAAGCGTCACTGCAAGAGAGCAAATGACAGGTGAATACAGACAACTAGTCCAGGCTACATGCCTGCTACCTGTCATCATGCATCAGAGGAGCCAGCAGAGTAAGGGTGATGACATGCAAGTGACTGACCTGACAAGGCGCTTGCATAGACTGACCAGCACTGGCGGCATCTTCTCAACCACTTCTTCTGCAACAATGCCTGCAGCATATGTGCAAGACACTGTGGTTAATGTTCATCTTGAAGACGCCATACCAACGCTGGCATGGTAGACAAAACCTAAGTTTGTCCATTGCTGCGACGGCCTTACTTGGTGTCTCTGATGGCCACTTGCCAAGAGTTTTTAGAGGAGATGTGACTGTGGTATGGTCTTTGTAGCGCTAGATTGTGGCAAATTTGTGCTGTCAAAAATACAATGGCTGTAACTTTGATCCGGCAGCAACCATGGCTGCACAATGACAAACGACCATGCAATGCCTCTGCCTATGCAATGACTGTGGTTAGATCAGCAGTGTCTGTGACATGAGGTATTCAAGCTTGCAAGTAACACTGAAACCTCTCCAGATTTGAATGCACACAGGCGCCTCTGCATGCTGGGAAAGGGTGGACAATAAGCAGGCTTGGGAGGGCAAAAAAGCAGGCTGGCAAAAGCAATAGGCAGGCTTGTGAGTGCAGAAGGCAGGCCCTCACCTGGCTTTCTGCCCTCACTGTCAATGGCGTAGTTGTAGCAGCAGCCAAACTGGCAGGTGATTCTGCCCTTGCCGCGAGCCCACTTGCGCGGAGCGCTGAAGGTGCGGCCCTTCAGCCGCCCTTGCTTGCCCTGCACACACCCTCAAGCCAGATGACCATTGCAACCATACACTGTATCCCCTTGACTGATCACTCACTCATGCATGCAAGCAATTGTCAAGATGGTCGCTGAGCTGATCACAAGCAATGCAAACCTGCTGCAAGCTGATTGAGCCGTATGACTATGTTGTATGTGCGGTCATGGAAGCAAGCTTGTACAAGCTGCAGGCACATGCAACACGTTGATAGACACACGCGCTTGCAGCAGACTAGCAGAGAAGGACTATCAGCATGATCATGCAGCAACGCTGCTTTCACTGGATGCAGGAGTTTGTGCAAGCAGGCTGACCTGGACAACCCACTCTTCTATGGTTTGGACCATCTTAAGCTGTTCCTCAGGGCTCAGCACATTTTGATGCAACTCAAGGCCTACAGGCAGAGCTCTTGTATTCAACAAGTTCATACAAACACAGCCCAATGTGTGAAACGAGAATACACATGATTCACGACAACAAAGTCATGCTTGCTGATATGCAGGTGCCAAGCAGCTGTCAGTGGATATGCAGTTGAAGCTCTGATCAACCAACAACGCATACACAATGCACACAACTGACCATCATGTGCTACGCTTAGTGAGCCAACCCTAACAATGTTGTGGCTGCAGTGTTCTTTGACAGACCTTGCTCCACCTCATGTGGCCATCCTGACAACGATGTGGCTGCAGGGCTCTTAGATAGACCTGACTCACCTTCTACAATGTTGACCGAGCCCATGCCCTTGACGCGCTCCCACTTCTCAAACTCATGCTTCTTGGAGCGCTTCCTCCTGACACTGTCAGAGGCATCGTCCCCTGCCACTCTCAGTCCGTCGTTCAGCTCCACACGCTCTACGTGGACTGTGGAGGGCTGAGGGGGGCGCACTGCTGCTGCCAGGGAGGATGCAACGCTGGACACTTGGTGCTGCTGCTGTTGCTGCCTTAGCGAACCTGCAGTGCCCAGGGCTTCACTGATGAGCTTGCGCTTTGTCGCACAGACACAAGGACAGACTGACGCACAGTGGCAGGAGTTAAAGGTGCTGAAGGCCTCTGTGGCTGGCATGGGAGACAGTCTGAAAGGTGTGAACCTTGTCATTCAGTGCTCAGGCAAAAATCATCTTCAATTTGACACACTAGTACATGGGCAAGCTGGCAAGCGTACATGCTTCAAGCAAAACTCGTGAAAGCTCACGTTCTTGAGATGTAGAATGATGCATGAGTGTACACTAAGATACAACACAATGACTGGTGGTCCTACCAGCAAGCTGGCCTGGGCCTTTGCCCCAGGCTCCTGCAGGCTTTGAGCTCCCCTCACCCCCAGCTGGGCCTCCCAAGGAAGGGAAATCCTGGTGGCTCTCTGTTGAGGAGAATTTCTGCTGCTGGTCCAGGCCCCTGATGCCGAATGCAAGCCCTGGAAACTCCTCCTCACCCTGTGAAACGGCTGGCATGAAATGAGTTTCTGAAGTAAAACATCAGGGAGGCAGGGCACCAGCTTGCAATGTAGAAAGAGCATCAGCTCAAATAGTATCACAACACTGCTTATGGCAAGTAGAACCTGCACCACCTGGTTTGGACATGGTCAATCATACACAGATACATTGGCTCTCACTGACAGCTTTGAGCAGCAAAGGTTTGCACGCCGTGAAGCAGTACAAGTCATGTGAAGTCAGCCGCATCATGAGATTGCTTGGGCAGCATTGTACACAGCCTATGGTGCAGTGCTGACCTGCACGTCTCCACTTTTGCTGCTGTGGGGCTGAGCACCATTCCCAGTGGCACCGCCAACCCAGCCCCCTGCAGGGGCCTGCCTATGGGCAGAGTGGGGAACATGGCCAGGGGGGGGCCTCTGGGAGGGTGCTTGGGGTGTGGGCCCATAGCCTGGGGGCACATCATCAAGGGCTGCTGCTGATGTGCCCTCAGGACCAGCCAGATTGCCTCTGTCCCTGAGTTCACCTGAAGCTCTGGAAGGTAAAGCTGAGCTGCGAGCTCTTGCAAATCCTGGAGGGGGTTCATCTGCTGACTCCTCCTGGACAGCTGCTGTATGATGGCTGTTTGTGGCTGCTTCATGACTGCTGTTCTGTGCTGCCTGATTTGGCAAGCCAGCAGGCTTCTGAGCAGGGGCTGGTGAGAGCCTCTGTTGAAGGTAAGCTGGCAGCCCTGCAAAGCCTGGGGGCGGCCCTGAGTTGGAAGGGGGCGGACCTGATGATGAGCTTGCAGCTCGACTGGCTGAGCGAGGGGCTGACTCCTGTGAGCGAGCTGAGTATGGAGCCTGGTCAGATCTCATGCCTGAGCGCTGGCTGGGCTGATGAGCAGAGGATGATCCAGCAGGCGGGAAACCGGGGGGAAGATCCTGGTCATGTGACATTGGCTCAGCTGCGGGTGGACCTGGGGTGGCAAAGCCCGGGGGAGGGTCAAACCCATTGCTGCCTGCGTGAGGTGTACCCTGAGACCTGGATGACTGATGAGCATCAGCCTGCTGATGCATTGCTGGCGGTGTCTGACCTAAGCGCTTGAATACGCTTCTGGGCCCTGGAGGCGTCAAGGAAGCTGCAGCTGGGGTTGGTGAGTAGTCACGCTGCGGCTGCAACTGTGTAGCTGATGTTGGATGCTTGCCATTGGAGAGGGGTGTGTGCCCATTCTGAGGTGCCTGCACGTAGTCAAATTGGGGCTGCGCTGAGTAGACAGGCAAATCAATGTCCACTAAGATGTCTCCAAAGGTCAGAGGGGGTGCTATGGCATGCACAGTGGGCTGCACAGGTTTAGGGGTCAAGTCCAACTTGAGGAGGTTAGGTCTGGTGAAGAGCAGAGGTTGAGGAAGGGTCACATTGTGGGTGGATGCTGTGATGTTAAAGTTGTGCTCTTGACAGCTGCCACCGTTGGCAGGCAGTGGGAACAGGTCTAGCACAGACTCAGGTGACGTCTGGGGAGGAGACTGTCTCTTTTCAGGTTCGGGGATGCATGGGCGGGGCTGAGAAGATGGCAAATGCTCAATGGAGCTGATGCTTTCTGGAGGAAGCAGCACTCTCAGAATTCTTGGGGACATCTGGTTTGGGGGGTGACAGGGGGGTGGGTATCGGATGGCCTCTTCAGGTGTAGAAACGTTTGATGTATGCAGAACATTCTGCACCTTCACATATGCTGGCTGATGCTGCTGCTGCTGCTGCAGTTCATGGCAATGTTGCAAGTATGGCTCCATAGCTGACAGGTGATGCTTGTGTTTGGTGTCAGTCTGATCAAGGGGTAAAGTTAAGGATGCCTGCAAAAACTCTATCACATGAGAGTGAGCACTGCAAGGAGACCTACACATGTCCTTTACGAAGGACAGATTAGCGTCAAATGCATGCAGACAGCCTGCCTAGAAAGCTGCTTGTAATTGGACAGATGTTGCCTACATGCTTCATTGAACCGCAATCATTTCAGAGCTTGAGCTGGCCTATCAGCATAGCCAAGGTTTGTATAAATCCTGCTGCATCCAGCCAGAAAAAAACACCAAATTCACTGTGATGATGGCTGTATCTGCTGCAATTCAGACTACATGCTGGTCATGCTCCTTTATATGGAAGCATGACTGGCTGCTCACCAGTTCCCATGGCATGCATGGAGTGTCTTGCAATCTGCAGAAAGCAACAAGAGGTGATTATCAATGATGATTACCTGTGAACCCTTGACAGTGCTAGAGAAGCCTGGTGGACCCTGAGGCGATGATGATGATGATGATGATGAGCTAGCATCATATTCGTCACCACTGTGTTCGGACTGGTCATGCATGGATATGCCATTCGCCTGAGACTGCTCATTCGGGACACTGTATGCCTGTAGGAACACGAAACTGGTTGACAATCTTGCTGTATTATAGGTGCTGGTGAGTATTGTACTAGGAGGCATTGTCAAAGACATGTATTCAGAAGCAGACCTGCTGGCTCTTCTGATTGCCATGCATCCTGCCGAGAGCATCTAGTTCCTTCAGCTTGTCACTCCAGCCCTTCATTTTGAGCTCGTGCTTCTGCAACAGCGTGCAACCAGCGATTCAGCTAATGATGTCGTTCATACGAAGCAAGCAGTCTGATGCACAGTACGCACCTGTTTTTCCTCGGCCATAAGATCTCTGAGCTTCTGCTTTCTGCTTTCAATAGAGGAAGGATCTCTGTCACGACTTGCAGCCTGGTCGCAATTGAATACAGAAGTCAGCCCTCGAGACTACAACAAATTGCCACACACGCAGATCAGATGTTGCTCACCGACATGACTACGAGTTAACCGAGCAACAGGCGGCGTTTTGCGCAACAGTTAAGACTGCAGGCACGTCAAATTGCCTGCTTCGATGTCACTTCGCCTCAACAAAGGCGACACATAATGCAGGTTGCAGCCAATGCTGCGCAGGACATATCGACTAAGTCATACGCACTTGCGACATCGGACCAAGCTTGCCGAAGCATATGCGAGCCCTGTGTACCTGTTACTAATTTCCTTTTTCTGCACAACACAAAAGAGGCAAATATTATGACTGTCAACTGGGGTGGAGAAGTTGACTGGGTCAAACCAAATGCCGTTCGGCAACTTTGTGCATGCGCATCATCCCTGCATGTAATCTTGGCTGTTGGTCATTTGGGGTTCGCCGGCTCAGTGTGTTGTGCACAATGGCACTGTGATGCTCTTCTGAAAGACCTGCACACAGAAGTGTACTTAGCGCAGCCACGTCGCCATGTTCAGCTGCAGCATGAACCATTGGCTGCTGGTGTCCGCTGAGTTGCTGTTGACATTGCTGATGCCGCTAGCAAATGCGGACGCTGTGGCAACAGTCGAAGTGGACGGCGCCAACGTCACCATCGACAATTCAGTCTGTGCAACAGCAGCTTGGCGGGTAAGCCTGTCCCCTTGGCAGTGAAGGATCTGGTCCTGGCTGGCCTGTCTGCTTTTGGTCTACGCCTGAACGAAACGGATATAAGTTGAGTCGTCTCTGCAGCAACCCTAGCTTGTCTTGACCTGCAGACCAGCAGTCTGTATGCTAAGATTACCCCTGCTGCCGATATCCAGTTCAAGGCAGAATACAATGCACCATACTATCAGCAGTACATGAAGCCAAAAGTAGTGCCAAATCTGGTGCTGCTGATTGTGTCGCTCTTACTGTTTCTCTTCTTCATCTTTTGGTACGTTCTACACCCACAGCTGTTGCTCCTGTAAAGAACAATATTGACAAGCTGGCAGCACTGCAATACTCTTTGATGATGCATGGTCAGCATGCAGTGGCCAGCAAATCTGACATGCGTGGCAGTACAAAAGTGTGTGACTGCTAGCTGGCTCAGCGCATATCACATTTGATCTGTTGCTGCATTTCTTGCCTGATGCTGCCCGGTTTGACGTCATGTCCTGAAAAGTGAACACATGGCACCCTTTTTAACCAGAGAACTCACTTTTGTGACCGCACATGCTACAGGAGATGGATCTACTGCTGCTGCACATGTTGCTGCAACTTGTGCAAGCCCAGTGCAGATCCCATGAAGTACATTGCAGACAGAGGCATGACTGCCACCAAGGTGACAGCAATACTCATGACGCTGGGAGTGGTTGCATCTGGGATCTACGGCATGGTGGAGGCTGGGCCTCATCTGGTCAATCAGACTGTTGGCACCATAGGATCCTTGACGGCAAGCCATTTGCTTTTGTTTTGTTTTGTTGAAGCTCACATTTGTACCTGGCTGCTTGATGAATGCATCCACTGTGATGCAAATCAACTCTATACCTGCACCAGCAGACTGATATCTGTCCATGAACGCACCAACATGAGTTTGCAATGCTAGTTCACACCAGCTGCTTCAGATGCATTTTGCATATATCGGTTATGCAACATGCACGGACGTTTTGCAGTGACGCAGTCGGTGGTTCCACTGTCCGAAAGCTGTTTGTTGTGTTGCAGGGGTTTGCCAACGAGGTGTTTGATGCGGCATACAATATCACAACAGATGCTGACTCAGCTTTAGGCATCTTTGATGATCTGGTTGTCATTCTGAATGTGGACGTGAATGTCTCAGGCATGAACTCAGATGTTACGGTAAGCTGCTTCCACTTTGCTGTGAAGATGTTTGTCACCGTTGCAAGTGCTACAACTCACATTCACAATATAGGTCAATGCAGCACCACATGTCATGGCATGACATTGCATGGCACAGAGCATGGCACGGCACAGCCAGGCACAGCAAAGCACAGCACAGCATGGCACAGCACAGCATGGCACAGTATAGCATGGCACAGCACAGCATGGCACAGCACAGCATGGCACACCTTCACCATCTGGCCAAAGGCTCACTCGGCAACCATATTCCTGCACACTGTAAATGGAGTGCTGGGCCAGAATCAACGCTGCCGTTGCAAGACCATCAAGCTGATTCTCATCATGTTGCAGTGTGTGGGTACATGGCTGAATGGTATGGTAGACCCCACCGTCATTGCAGATGGCCTAGAGTCGCTAGATACATACCTGAGTGGTACTTCCAGCACTTCCGGCGTCTTTGATCCTGCACGCGAAGCTGTGATCACAGATCTGGCATCTTATGGGGTATGCGCTCAGTGCTTTTGCAAATGGGACTGTTTGTGCTGTGATATCTTTACTGCATTCAGGCAAGTGCAACGCTCTGCTGTCATCTGTAGCTTGTTGCATTACAGTTGCATGTTGATTCACTAGCATCATTGTCAGCAATGTTGGTATTGTATGTTGGCAAAACTGTCAGCTTTGCCAAGGAGCTGGCCTTACCAAGCCAACAGCTATACAAATTCTGCTGATTTGTGAGGCAGCCTGACAAACTGACAACTTCACAAGTTGTGCTGATGTGTGCTTGCAGGCGACAAGCACAGGTGAATACATATACATCACTGGGGCCTACATGGGCTATATCACCAATGCAGCCACATTCCTGCAGAGCACCAGCACCTCTTCACCAGGATATAACCTCCAGGTGCATAGACACACCATGTGCAATGCACCTTCCCATGCTGAGCCTGTTGCAAGTGCATCACGACTGCCCATACACCTGCAAAGCTGTCTAGTCAGCAGCATCTGGGTGGCACATGCACATACACTTATGCGTGTACATACACATACATACAGAGAGTATTTGTTGGCAAGTCATGGCTTTCGTGATGCTGGAAATTGTTTGTACTGCCACATGCACATCTGAGTGCACTTTGGCAAGATCATACCTTTGTCAGCATTACAAAGTCAACTGCTGACCCGCACAGCGTGCTGGGCCTGCAGACGTGCATAGAGACTCTGCAGTGATTTGTATTAGAATCCAAACAGCAATGTCAGCTGTTTGTGTCGGCTGCAGGTCACTAATTTCAAGAACGCTGCAACAACGCTTGCTACGTTCGCCACATATAGTACACCCCTAACGACTGCTCAGCAGACGGCTATAAACAATGTGGGCAGCACCCTGACCACGCTGACGGATGGTGTTGGTACTCGAGCCACGAAGCTGACTGATGTCGACAACATCTACAACAGCCTGGAGGTTCTGCAGCAGCTGCAGTATGATGCAATCAATGCTGATGAGCAGTCCAGCACTTCCAATCCCACGATTAAGACATTGGTTGCTGATCTGGGCACGTGAGTGCTGCTGCTTTGCACTATGACTGCTTGGCCACTTGCATCCATGCAGATGTGTGTCACAGCATCACGCTTGCAGCAGCATGCACTCATGCAGATGTCGTTTTCAGCACCACCACTTTGCTGCAAAGAAGATGTGGGGTGTAGGAAGTCCCAGTAAGTGAGATTCTGGCTTGACACAAATTACACTGCTGCAGCAGCATCTGTGACCAATGGTGCATTCTTCAATTGCTGCATTCGCTGCTTTATGTGTCATTGGCCTCATCACAAATCGCTCCCAGCCATTCAGAACGCTGTTCAATACACTCAGTGCACTTACCACACTCAGTACATTCACCACAAAGTGGTTGGCAGAACTTAGCTTGATGTGCGTCTGCAGGCTTGTGAGCACTGCTTATGAGCTATACTGGCACCGGCTGCCTTTCCTCATCACTGACCTGACCAGTCAGTCCACAGGGTACACAGCCACCCAGCCCTGCATGGACACCCTGCTATACCAGATCGAGCACATCAACCAGACTGTCATTGCTCTGCCTTCAGCTATGTCGGTGAGACCACACTGAAGTTTGACAAATGTCTGCTGTCTCTTGGGAAATGCGTTCAAGCAATGTGCCAGACATGAGAAGACTGTTTGGTACTTGTCAGCGGTGTTGTGCGCTCACTCACAGCATTCAGCTTGGGAACTCATTACGCGTGCTGATGCGCATCCATGCACCACTGTTCTGTATGCAGCCGAGCATCAAAATGGCTTTTGTTCTTATTCCACCACCACCACCACCACCACCACCAACACCACCACCACCAACACCACCACCACCATCCCCTTGATCACTATGCTGTCAAGCATGTGCTGAGCTGAGTGCTGATACTGCATCGACTTCAGGGGCATGCTTACTTTTGCCCCAAAAGAGCTTGTGCTGAGCGCCTCAGCAAACTGTGCTTGCCTCTGCAGACGTCATATGAGCTGTTGGACAGTCTGGATATGGCAGTTGAAGCTGTGATAACTGCGGCCGATACAAACCCCCAGACTCTGGCCACCGACCTGACTGCCTTCCAAGACAGCCTGGCCACCTCCAGCACCATCAATGACACCATCACCTACCTGAACGACATCATCGTAAGCTGCCATTGTCCATCCACCTGCACTGTGTATTGATGATGCACTTTGGATCTCCCGCTAGTTGCTGATAAGTAAGCTGGGAGACAATTGTTCCTACTGTCCAACCCAAGAAGATTACATGGCAGAAGTAGCCTCAAAGGACGTCAGCATGTCTGTCCCAGAGTGACATTGGAATCTCTCCCGATTTAAGATAACTGCAAGAGACACAGCATGATGCTCCTAGTGAATGTAGCATGTGCAAGATGCAGGGAAGGTGGATGTGATCATCAAAGCAAAGTCCAGAAGAGTCTGACGCTGAGTGTGGTTGCATGCAGAGTGTCCTGCAGCTGCAGACTGACACTTATTTCAGCAGTCTGGCCAGTGAGGTGAACAGCTTAGCGACAGCTACCAGCAATGCAAGTGAGTCCCCATGTACTTTGATGTGAGCAAGGTTGACTTGACATCGTTCAATGCAGCTTTCCTTGATCTGCCAAGCCTTGTGTCACATCTCAATGTCACATCATGTTGCATTTGCTTTACTCACAGCAGTTGGTGGTTGGATGGGAGACCAACCCTTGGGTTTAGAGGTTAGCCCTTGGGTGTGGGGTTGGGCGAGCATCGCACTCTCCCTACATTGGTGACTCATTGACGTGACACAGCTATCCTGTGAGCTGACCTGGGTTTCCTTGCTTGCAGATAGTGATGTGTCTAACACATATACATCATATGAAGCTTATGTGAGCAGTCCATCAACGACAACGTACAGTGCTCTCCAAAGTAAAGTAGCCACTGCTAAAAACACTCTGGGAGTTGCCACTGACACAACCACCGTGTTGGGGATCCTGACTGATTTGGGTGCCAGTCTGTACAGCACGTACCTTGCCAATGCACAGACCATGGCAAGTGATGTCACAACAGATGCTGCATCTTTGCCGACATACACGGTAAGCCTGCATCTGTTGAACCCATGTCATGCTGCAACGACAACCAACACTACTTACATTTCAGTTGTACAGCAACAATCACTATGTTCTTGTCATTATGTGTTCAACCCTGTGGTACGACTGTGCGTTTATCCTGACATGGCAATTCGCTGAAGGCAAGCATGGTGATGCCTATCAACCACCAACCCCTTGCTCATCACAAACATGTGAGAGTACGCATGCATTCAGGCATGCTGCAGCACAACATCTTTGTGGGAGTAGGAATGCTTGGGCTATGATTCTCATGTAGCCTATGTAATCTGGTGATCAGTAGCAAGCCCAGCCTGCATGCATCTGCAACCATCATGCCTGTGCACAAACGACACACAAGAAGCAGCTCAGCGTGCATTGACTGCAGCTGCAATGAAATTGCCTGTCTTCAGGTATGATGTCATCTGATTGTGACCTGTGAGCTGGTTTTTAGCACTTGCAGATGTTCGTTTATACATACATCAAGATGTGGGTCAGTTGTGACCTGGACCTTGATGTACACACGACCATCTGTAAGTCCCTAAAACCAACTCACAGATCACGGCTCAACCACTGAACAACCCTCAGTTGCAATAACAACTTGGGACTGCTGATGTTGTGTGCACACCCTTTGAGCAGGCTCTGAACAGCCTGGTGAGCAGCATGACCACAACAGAGGATACCCTTCCAGCAAGGGAGCCCTACATTGTGGCAGAAGCAGCAGAGGGGGTTGCCTATCATCAGCTGCCCACCCCCAAGAGTGCAGTGCTGCTCTCCATCACTGCCACTGTCGCAGACCTGAACAGCAAGATCACCACAGTGAGTAATGCTGAGCTGTGCTGCATACAAGTCTGCTCCAAGCTGGGAAGTTGACCTTGGCATGGAGGTCAGTGCATGTGTAGTGTTCAGATTGCACAAGGCAGGTGAGAAAGAAGTGTTTTGCTGGTTGCATGCCCTTGTTGCCGCAGTTCTGTGACACTATGCGCGGCATTTGACAAGCACAAAGAAGCAGGCGAGTACTTTGGAGCATTACACTAGTGTTTATGATGAAAGACATGATCACTGTCGTCCACAATGATGTGGCTGACCTTGTGCTGCAGACGACGACCATGGTGCGTGCCGACATTACCAGCTACAATGCCCAGATCCTGGACAAGATTGTGACGCTGCACAATGAGACAGTGGACAAGGTGACTGCTAAAGAGGACCAGTACCTGCCCGAGGTCAGGCACTACGACAGCTAGTAAGTCTTACCTTTCACCTTGCAACGATTTATTTGTTTTTTTGTTCACTTTTTTTATTTAAAAAAGTGAATAAAGAAAACAAATAAAATTTACTTATTTGTTCATACTTTTTTCCCGTTTTTTTTATTTAATAATTTACCTTGCATGACTGCAGCTTTCTGGTGTTGACCCGGCCATATAGTGTCAGCTGAGCACCGCTCAAGCTCTTGTTGAAGCACTTGCAGGAGGTGTCAGCTGCATTCATGGGCTGCAGTGTCTTGATGAGGATACATGCAACATTTTTGATTTAAGATGTACTGCATGCGGTTGTGCGTTGTGATGACAGTGCCTGCAAGACATCACACAGCAGGCACCAGAGTCTGGCTTGATATGTACTCAAAGCTGCATTCTGTGGATGCCATTTGTTAAACAGCATTTGCGTCATGCTGCAAGAAACACCTAACAACCAACTGCACGTGCTGCAACAAACAACAAATTACTGACTGCATGTGGTGCAGCCGCATGACGGCGGAGTACGTCTACTTCTCAGTGGTCATCTTCATTGCGCTGATGCTTATCCTGATCGTCATCATCAACTTCCAGTGGGCGGCGTCCTTCTTCACCTTCCTGCTCCTGCTGGCCATGCTCATCTACGGCATCATTGGGACTGTCTTCCTGCTCCTGGCCATGGTTGGTCATGATGAGTAAGCGCTTACATAACTCACGACTAAACTTGCCATGCACAGCTGTGCAGAACAGGTGTCTGCTGCAGCCCTTGCTGCTGCTTGTGCATTGTTGCGATCAGGTTTGGGTTTTAGTCAGGATTTGGTCATGATGAGTAAGCAATCTGCTGTTTGCATTCAAGTTGACTTTGATGCACTGATCCTGCTTGCTGACAGTGGGATGTACTTTCAGTCAATATTTTGCTTTGCTGGCCACGACATTGCTTACACAATCTGTGCCTGACCTGTTCTGTGAAAGTCCTAGCTGGAGCTGTGTCAACAAGCCGCTTGCTTTTGTGCTGGTGATTGCTGTTGCCGCTGTAATCATATCAGCCTGCATACTGAGAATGTCCCAGGCTCTTGCAAGACGTCACCTCAGTTGCGCTGCTGCAAATGCCATCTGTATTAATGCTGCCAACTGCCAAGCAAGGGCTGCTGCTTCTGACAGCCTTGTCTGTCACAGATGTTGCACTCCTTGGGGGTATAGAGTCGTCCTTCTCGCTGCAAAACAGCAAATCTGCCTGTATGCTTCTCCCCTGACGGCCTCATTGCTGTCACAGGTGTTCCAATGCTGAGACACAGATCTTCACTCTGTTGGACAAGCTGAACATTGGGTCGGCCTCTTTCAATGCCACCACACTGGCTAGCTACTACATTCTAGGTGAAGGAGGCAGTGTGAATGCCATTGCTGACTCTGCTACTGGAGTCAACTTCGTCAGCATACAGAATACCATCAATAACACGATTCAGGAGACCACAACGGTGAGGGGCTGGACTGCTGAGATGCATAGCCTTCATACTGTCTGGTCTTGATTTGCTGATGACTGCTAGACCCTTGTACACAGCTGGTAGTGTCCATGTGTCTGACCAAACCGTGTTGTCGTGACAGTCAGTCCTGAGACTGATGCACTGCTGGATGCTACCATGCGTGAACATCAAGGGCTGATGTGCAACAGGTTGCCAAACTAGTCAGAATGTTTTGCATGACATCATGCATGGCAGCATGTTTGTCCACTCTGACACAACGACATGCAAGTGACATGCTGACATGTACTTGTCTCAATGCTCGTTAGCATTTGTCACACTGCCTGACGAGAGCGTTGCCAGCAGCAAACTCTCAAGAGCTTGATGTCTTGTTCAGTTGTGCAACGGCAAATGTTGAATGTGCAGCCGCATCTGATGTCTGCAAGACTGCTGGCATAGTGTTTCCATGTTGCCACAGGCAGCTACAGTATTCATAAACACAGACAGCTTGCTGCATCCTAATGCTTAAGCAGCTTCGCAATCAGCTTTGGTCTTCCTACACAGGGCATCACAGGCAGCTACACGCTGCGCTACAAGCTCCAGGACAAGGTGGATGACATCCAAGACCTGGGTCAGAAGCTGTTTGCAGATGTGAATGCTGTGCACGCTCTGGTGGAGTTCCAGAACGTGCACCCCATCTACTTGGGAGCCAAGCAGCTGGCGTGCTGTGATGTGGTGGACTTGGTGGGCAACCTGTGGCTGTCCATGTTCATGGCAGGCTGGTTCTCGGTGGTGCTGGTGGTCGCCATGTTCTGCTATATCAAGCGCTTGGATGAGCTGCCCAGAAAGAGGTGAGCCCTTTGGGATACACAAACGTCACTGTCTGTTGACATTGCATGGTGCAAAGCTGAACTCAGAAACGCCTGGGGACTGGTTGTTTGGAGGCCTGGGGACTAGTGTCAGGCATTTCTATACTGCAAAACTGTACTACCACTCTTTCACAGTTCGCTCAGCACTGACTGCTTGACAATCCTGAGGAAGGACAGATTGCTGTGCCGGTTGTTGGAGCCGATGCTTGTTGGCTGTCGGCACGCATGACACTCTCTAACTCTGTAATACTGTTGGTTCTGGTGTCTGTTGTATCAGGCACTTGATCAAGCAGGCAAAGAAGCGCCTAGCATTGGCATGAGTGATTCATAACACTTTCTGCTGCCAGTCATGCACTGTTGCTGTAATGCTCCTGAAAAGACAACCTGAGGGCATGCTATGTCGTCTTTGTATACTGACGACTGTCAGCCATGACTTTCTAAACCTAGGAACTGGCTGGTGCAGCCACTATGCTGCTGATCAGGGCTGAACTGGCTGGACTCATGCCTTGAGCATGCAACACCTGATGGTCACAGGTTCGAAGCATCCAAAGCATGACCTGACTTTGTCAGCAGTCCCAAAAAAAATTATTATGCTGGCACAGGTGTTGTGGGTGTGCATTCCGGTCATACAAGGAGTTCCTGGACCCAGAGGACAAGCGCCTGGCGGCCATCAAGAACAAGGGCAAATACATGCCTGCTGGCAGGGAGGGCAGTGCTCCAGGGTAAGGCCACCTCTGAGTACACATACAGCTTTGTTCAGCATCAGTCAGCTAGAGCTTCTAACAGCTGCTACGTATGCTCGACTGCTGCTCTGCTGTTGCTACCGCAGCCCTTTTACATTAGTCAGCCACGCTGACCTGGCAGCTGCTTCACGCTATCTACAGGCAGTGAGTGCGTGTCAGTTCCAGAGCTTGTGACAATGCGGGGTGACTTACTGCATGCTTGTTGAGCCTTTTGTATACGGCCAACTGGCTATGCATGGCTGTTTGCCCACCCTCAGCAAATCAATGGCACAATATCACGGATGTGAATCATGCCATCAAGGCTGTCCATTCAAATCAAGCTCCCAGCTGAAACTCATGTTGCTGTGCACAACAGTTTGTGCAGTGTGCACAGACGCAGCAGTGCCTTGCTGGAAAGCACACCGAGCTGAATTTTAGGCAAATGCATGGCCAACGGTGATTTGCTTTGCAGAAGCCCTGGCGCCCTGAGCATGAATGCCATCAAGGTAGGTGCCAGTGGCAGCCTAGCAGGCGGCCTCATCACAGGTGTCAGCAATATGAGTGCTACAAGCACTGACTCATCACGCCTCCTCAAGGCAGGCGTGTCTGAGTTCAACTCAGATGGCACCCCTAGAGCCTCCATGACTCCCAGGGCATCATCCTATATGGTGCCTCCTGAGTCGCCTAGGGTGGAGCGCAGCACTGACAGTCAGAACAGGCAGTCCCTGTTGGGGGTGCAGTCAATGAGTGTTGAGGCGTCTGGCGGCAGTCTGCTGTCACCAGGCACAAGCAAAAAGGTGAATGCCCTCAGGCATCTGCTCCATTTTCTTTGTCAGCTTAAATGGATCACATGTGGTTGCTTGCCTGAGGTGGGATATCAGTCTAGCATGGTGGTAGTTGCATACATACATATAGCTGCAAGCATATGGCTGCACACAATTTCTGCTATCTACAGGGAGCAGCAAGGAAGTCGTTCACCACCAAGAGTGAGCAGAAGAAGGCTGAGTTGAAGAACATGATGCGCTGGAGTAGGGCATAATGGTGTGTGGACAGTGTGCAGCATTGCAGCTGGTTTTGTTTTTGGTTGCTCTTGTATGCTTGATGTCTTGCTCTCTTGACGCTATACCTGCTTGCTAATCCTTTTTTGGCTGTGACTGTAAATGCCACAGGGAGACCAGTGATAGGCTGCTAAACATGTGACCTTTTATGATCCATATGACTATGACTAGGACCACATGGTACCCACAGAATAGTTGCTTTGTCCATGCTATTTTCTGTCAGCACACGTTGTAAGACATTTTGCCGAACAATCGTCACTTTTCAGGTGAACCATGTCGGGTTTGACCTACAACAAAGTCGAACGATCCGCTTACTTAGATCGGCGGGGTAACGTCTGGTTGCTAGCTGCAACTCGCTAGTAGTGGCAATATGAATGGTTGTCCTGCTAGTAATGAGCACAGTGGCTTCAACCTGCTTCTGAAGCGGGAGCTACGCATGTCGTCACAGCTGGCAAAGTTTGGTCTGCAGTCAGACTGGGGAATTGCTACACAGCCACTTTGACTAGATTCCAGCCACCTTGACCGGAATTACTCATGATATGACCGCCGGAACTGCAGGTGGCGGTGGATTGCACGGAGGCACGGAGGTCAGAACTGCCAACTCACCAGGACGTGCACTGGCTGCAAGCTTCAGCTCTTCAGCTGCTTCCAAAGTCCCAAGCACATCCCGTCTGCTAAGCAGCTGCACAACTTCAGTCGAATTTGGTTGCGTGGGTTGGTCAGAGTGCACGCACTGCTGTGCTGCCTTTGAGAGGGATCCGCGTATTGCGGCTTCCCTCCCTTCGTGGTCATCATCGACACAGGTAATGTATGCAAGCACACATAGTCTTTAATGTCTGATGCGCTGCTAGAGCCACGAGTTTGGTCTTGTCTTAATGTTGCCCGTTATTGGTGTAGGATGTCTGGTGAAGAGGCCAAGCTCAAGTTGAAAATAGAGCAAGCTGAAGCTGCTGTGGCACGTGTTCAGAAAGTGTATGATGAAGCAGAGCCTGGTTCATCTAAAGACTCATGCCTTCAGCTCCTGCTGGCAGAAAAAAAGGCTCTGGAGCAAGTGAGGGAGAAGGAGTTACTGCAACAGCGTGCAGCAGCAGGTGTGGGTGACAACCATTCCTGATGTTTTTGGGATCTATAGGACATTGAAATGTGTCTGTTCATGCTGGAACTAGTGACTGTCTTCGAAATGGTGCATAACACACAAATGCATATTTGCACGTCATGTTCACAGTTTGAATTTGGCCTCGTACCCTTCTTTGGGGTTTGAGGATTTGCTGCTGATCTCACAGCATATTTAGTATCTCGTTGTCATGGTTTTGTAGAGCAGGTAATTTCAATTACTTGGCTTTGTCTGTAGCTTTAGGCATACCCAGCTTGCCATTGTTTTCACCTTGCATCATTATAACCTCTCAACCTCTTCTTTGGCTTAAGCATTTGCTGTTAAAACACCACATCTGCCCGCATCTTGACTGTGCTTCTGAGCAGAGTTAATGCGGCCTCTCAGCCTAGTCTGTGGCTTGAGGGTTTGCTGTTGATCTCACAGCATATCTAGAAGGCAGTGTTTTGCAGCAGCAGCGCAGGCTCAGCACAACCTCTCAGCCTTGTCTGTAGCTTGAGGTCTATTGAACTTGTCTG
>JAABUK010005649.1_pt1 | contig 19278 bp, 11 predicted proteins | sample 5559141 | NCBI WGS metagenome assembly JAABUK01 (sample SAMN10711869, study PRJNA513367) | rock metagenome | isolation source: Antarctica rocks | place: Antarctica: Victoria Land, Pudding Butte nord | collected 2016-01-03 | reverse complement strand
CAGATCCGTATTAGACCGCCACGTAGTGATGATCGGAATGGTTCTGGAAATAAAGATCCAAAGCTAGCTTGTTGCGGCTGGAAAGTGTCTCTTCCATGTTGCGCATTTCTTCCGCAGCGATGGGTTGAAAGGCGCGGACCATCCGCACGTTGTCTTCGATGTGCTGCAGGTTCGGCATGCCCACGATGGCCGCCGCGATAGGAAGCGAAAGGGAGTAATAAAGTAGTTTCTCCGGTTTTGCCTGGCCCTGCAAACCATCGGCGGCATAGACCTTCATAGCCGTCACCCCTATTTTCTTTTTAATCGCGACCGGAAGAGCGACGGTTTGGAAGCTGGCCTTCATGTCGGGATTGATTACCATGGTCTTCACCCCTGACTTCATGCCTACCATGGCGGCATTCAGAGCCATCTGAGTGGAGTCGAAATCGTGCCTCTCCAGGGCTAGTTTCAGAACAAAAGGATCATAGTGGCACGTGATGCCGACGGCTTTGGTTACCTTTTGATCTCGCAGTTGGAGAAGACGATCGAGAACACTGCCTTTGGCTTCGATCTTTGCGAGATCCGCTTCATCCATTAAAGAGTGGATGTGAATAAGGTCTAAATGATCCGTTTGAAGGCGCTTGAGGCTGCCTTCGAGAATTGCCATAGCTTTATCAGGATCGCGCTCCTGAATTTTTGTCGCCAGGAAGACCTGTTTTCGGCGGGTTGCCATTACCCTCCCGACGCGGGTTTCGCTAACGCCGTTGCCGTAAGAATAGGCCGTATCCACGTAGCCGATGCCTTGATCGAGAGCATGGTTCAGAGCTTCGACCGCATTCTCGTCAGAGTAGGAAAGGAAGCGGCTCCCGCACCCCATGCCGAGCATGGTGACATTGGCACCTGTACTGCCGAGGTCTCGGCGGGGGAGCGGCTCAGGTTTCACTGTAACCGCCAGGGACGAGGCTGCTCCAGCAGTACCGGCGGCGATGGCTGCATTTCCTAAAAACCCTCTGCGCGAAATGCTCATTTCTTAATACTCCTACCTGCGAATTTTATCGGATTACAGGCGTGCGCAGGAATGTGGGGCTCTGGACCGCCGCGCTTACTCTTGATCGTCGAATGACGCAAAATTGAGAGACTAGGCAAGGTGGAACCCAGTGCCGGCTTAGTTACGGGCAGCACAAAGCGGCGCAGGCAGTTCGAAAGAGATCATCAGTTGCCGCCTCTCACATCAGTAGCCTCTGTCGGAGTTGGCGTGCCCCGCCGATCGGTGCTGCGGAGTGCACTCGGTATCGGTATCGGGTGCATCTCCGCGCAATACGCCAACGCCGAGAGAAGTGTCGTGAAGGCCGGAGAATCAATTCTGGAAGTTCAATGGGACGCTAACGCTTTCAACCTCTCACGGCCGGTCATCCTCCATTGGGTGGGCCAGTGCGCACGTGCCGTCAGCACGTACTTGGGAAAGTTCCCGGTTTTACGCGCTCGTGTGAAGATTGTCTCCTCAAATCGTGTTCGCGGAGTGATCGGGGGCACCAGTTGGGGAGAGAAAGAAGCCGTCTGCCAAGTCACGGTCGCAAGGCACGCGAACCTTGAAGACCTTGACCGTGACTGGGTGCTTACGCATGAGATGCTTCACTTCGCGTTTCCTTCGGTGCCGGATCAACATCGTTGGATGGAGGAGGGGATCTCCACTTACGTGGAACCAATAGCGCGCGCGCACATCGGTCTAGTGACTGCAGAGCAAGTATGGACTGAAATGGTGAGAGACATGCCCCAAGGTCTTCCCGAACCAGGCGATCACGGTCTCGACCAAACGCACACGTGGGGCCGAACCTACTGGGGTGGCGCGCTCTACTGTTTGCTCGCCGACGTAGGCATTCGGAAGGCGACGGAAAACCGCGCTGGCCTGCGCGAGGCATTGCAAGCCATCAATGCGGCCGGCGGAAATATCACGGTGGAATGGCCGCTCTCCCGAGCTCTTGAAATTGGGGACCGCGCGACCGGTGCCACAGTTATGTCTGATCTTTACAAGAAAATGTGTTCCTCGTCCTACGCGGTAGATCTTCCTGCTCTATGGAAACAACTTGGAGTCACTCGGATTGGGGAGAGTGTCACGTTGGACCGGCAGGCACCGCTCGCCAAAATTCGCGCGAGCATCCTGGGCCAACGGAACTGATCGGAACCTCCGCGCTATGTTCGGGAGCACATGTTCCCTCAGTTCAGAGATGTGGTCACGCGGTATAAGCCATCTATCATCTTCAGCGACAAATGGGAATAAATTCCGCAGATGCTGCCCTTCGCAGGCTCCGGAGTTTTCGCTTTCACCGACGGCGCGGCTTTCTCAAGCTGAGCCAGGGGCGTGCTAGCAATGGGCTGGAGATTTTGGATTGCTTTCCAGATCAGGGCCGTGGCCGTTTTGGGGTTAGCAAACTCGCTCACGGGTACCATCCCGGTTCATACTGCTAGCCGGACTTGTACAGGTGGGCCACTTCAGACGATCAAAGCGGGCCAGTTATGACAAGAGAACTCAAGTGCACGCGATTTGGTGGAAAGGATGCGCAAACGAGTCACTGAACTGGCGCATACGATCATTCTGCGATGGGTTTACGTGCCGGAATTCGCAAGCGGTGAAGTCGGTGCACGCGGTCGGTAGGCGGATCGTGGCGCTACAAACTGACAGATATAAACATGAAGAGCCGGTAGACATACCTCTATCGGGCAGTTTGAAAAGCTGGGCCGAGCGGTAGATTCCTGCCCACGGCAAATTGGGAAGCTCCCGGGCAGGCCGTCGACGATTCCGGCCATCTGGACAGTCATGATCGCCGCAGAATTCCAAACCGCGCGATCGATTAACTCAACTTCGCCGCACCTTAAAAGTGTGCACCAGAACCTCTCATTGAGCTTCTCTCACTGGTAAAAGCTGATCCGCCCGCACGTTCGTAATAACCTGCTTCGAGCCGAAAGGCCAATCTATCTCCAGCGTCTGGATTATGGCATCTTCGCCCAGACCAAAATGCACAAGTCGGTCGCTTGATCCGCCATAGCCGACTGAACTCGTAACCCGGTTCCACTGCTGGTGGGAGGTGCTCACCAAATGCACCTTCGCTCCGATTCCATCCCGATTACTGTGGGTGCCGATGAGCCGCAACTCCAGCCAGTGTCCGCCTGGAGTCGCATTCGTTAGTACTAGCGGAGCTTCATTTAAACGCGTAACTACCACGTCTATGCGTCCGTCGCGATTGAAGTCGCCGAAGGCCGCGCCCCGGTAGTAAGCTGACCCGGAGAGTTTCTGCATCCGAAACTTTCCTCCGCCCTGATTTACAAAAACCAGATTAGGCTGTCGCGATTGCCGGCTTGAAGTAAGTTCAGCATTATCAGTCACGTTTCCGCCAGCCACAAACAAATCCTTACGTCCGTCATTGTTGAAGTCCATCATCCCGGTGCTCCAACCTGTCCAAGGTAGACTGGCGGCGGCAATCCCACTAGGGCCGCCCGCCTCCCCGAATTGCCGCGCCCCTAAATTTCGAAAAAGCTGAAATCTCTCATTCGTCAAATTGGTTACGAATATGTCTTCAAGGCCGTCATTGTCGTAGTCGCGAAAATCGGCCCCCATCGAAGACTTGGCCGATCCGTCCTCATTCAGAGCCACTCCCGCGCTTAATGCAATTTCTTCGAACGTTCCGTCACCGCGATTGCGAAACAAGAAGTTCGGAGTCGAGTCATTGGCGACAAAAATGTCCAGCAATCCGTCCCCGTCCAGATCGCCAAAGACCACTCCCATGCCTTTTCCAAGATGAGTGCTAATGCCGGAAACAGCAGACACGTCGCGGAATGTTCCATTACCCTCGTTGTGGAACAAAGCGTTGGGAAGGGGTTTGTAATGATCCGGATGGCAATAAGTTCGATACCCTGGCTTTTCTATTCCGCAATAAGGCTCCTTCTCGGGAACCCACTCGACATATCGCACTACGAATAGATCAAGTCGTCCGTCATTGTCGTAATCAAACCAGCCTGCGGCAATAGACCAGCGTCCGTCTGATTCCAAACCCGCTTTCCGCGTTACATTCTCAAATGTGCCGTCACCACGATTTCGGTACAACGTTTGAGTCCGCACGCCGGTGACAAATAAATCTACGTTGCCATCATTGTCATAATCCGCTGCCGCCACCCCCATGCAAAAGCCATCCCCCCCAACACCAGCTTTCACAGTCACATCGGTGAAGGTTCCATCCCGATTGTTTCGAAAAAGCCGGTTATTGTACGAAGCGTCCGCCTTCACCAGAGCGGGAACGGTCGCCCCATTGGCAACGTATATATCGGGCCAGCCATCGTTATCGTAATCGAACACCGCCACGCCCCCCGGCATGGTCTCCACTTGATGCTTCGCACCCATCGCTCCGTTTTTCACAATCATGGGCAAGGCTTGTGAAGTGAATTGAATCGTTGCAGTATCGACGGCCGCTCCCGCCGGACTCGCCTTCAAAGCTCGCTCCACCGTATCTATTTCTGATTGTGCATTCGCTTTTTTCAGGTAAGTCAGTCCTTCTGTACCTCGGCCCTGATGAAACAGGAACATGCCGTAATCTACCAGCGCGACTCCGTCCCCAGCTGCAACGGCCAATCTGTAAGCATCCTCAGCCTTCGCGCTTTCCCCCATCGCCTCTAACGTGAGTGCCAAGCCGCCAAGTGTTCGTCCGCGATGCTTGCCCAGAGCTAACGCCAGCTGGAAGGACTTCTGGGACCCTACGTACTGGTTGAGTGAATACTGCACACGCGCCAAGTAGTAGCACGCGTTGTCTTCCTGAGGGTCAATCTGACAGGCGAGGCTCAACGGTGGTTCCGCAAGCGCATACTTCTCCTGTGTTGAATACGCCATCCCGAGTAACTTGTGCGCAAGGGCGCTGCGGGGCTGCTGGCGCACTGCCTCTTTCAGTGCGGATTCAGCTTCCTGCAATTTGCCGTTCCTCAGCGCCTCCGCACCGCGCTCCAAAGCGGGCCCCTGGCCATAGCAGGACAAGACGGCCCCAACCCAGGTAAGGCAAATCCAATGTCTCAAGCTAAAATTCCGCCATCAATTTCGACCAAATCCTTGTGATATAGTAGCCCCTATTATTTGCCCCAGTGGGCCAGAGGATCTCGATTATGCCAGGTTTGCACCGTTTTCTAGCGCTGTCTCTACTTTCATCTCTTTTGCTTGTCGGTCAATTGAATAGAGGGTCAATCACCGGAACCGTTACTGACAGTTCCGGCGCCGTTGTGCCGACCGTAAAGATTTCCATCCGCAACAGCGCAACGGGCGCGCTATACGAAACAGTTACCAACGACAATGGGCAATACAACGCTCCCAATTTGCCAACGGGCGATTACGTGGTGGTATTCGAGTCCCCCAATTTCAAAAGGTTGGAACGCAAAGGCGTCGATTTGGGAGTGACTCAAGTTCTGCGTGTTGATGGAACGCTGGAGGTCGGTTCGGCGACTGAGTCTGTTTCCATCAGCGCGGATATTCCGCACCTGCAAACGGATAGCGCTGAAGTGGGGACCAGTCTTAGCAACAAAGAGCTGATCGATCTGCCGCTCTCGTTTGCGGGGGCTCGCATCGCCGAAAACTTTGCCTATCTGGTGACACCGGGAGTATCCGGAAATAGCTGGACCAGCAACATCAACGGAAGCACCAGCTTTTCGAAAGAATCCTTGCTGGACGGCGCGACTGTAACCACCTATCTTGCAGGGCACTTTAGTGAATCCAGCGTGTCTGTTGAAGCCCTTCAGGAGTTAAAAATTCAAACTAGCGGAATGTCGGCTGAGTACGGGCGTGCCCAGGCAGGCGTTTTTAATTACGTGATGAAATCTGGCGCGAACCAGTGGCATGGCAGCGCCTACGGGGCACTCCGCAATGAAGCATTCAACGCAAACACCGCTGCCAATAAATTCGCAGGCCGCCCACGTGGCTTGGACCGCCGCCAGAATTTTGCCTTTAGCGCAGGCGCGCCTATAACAATTCCGAAGCTTTACAACGGCAAAAACAAAACGTTTTTTTACTTAACGTTCGAGGAGTACCGTGAACGCCTAGGGGGGTTCGCTTCCCCGAATACAACCGCGCCTCAGCCCGAGTTCCTCGATGGCGATTTCAGCCGCCTGCTTGGGCCGGCAACGGGGCAGACCGACGCATTAGGTCGGCCCGTGCTTCGCGGCGCTATTTACGATCCGAACACCTTCCGTCAACTCGACAACGGTCGCTGGATTGGAGAAGTGTTCCCCGGTAATAGGATTCCTTCCTCACGGATTAGCCAGGTGTCACAGAATCTAAACGGTCTTCTCAGAAAAGGCTATCTGCCCACAGTGCGTAACCCTGATGGCTCTATCCCGCTTACCAACAACGCGATCCGTCCCGTTGCAGGCACGCCTATGTTCGATCAGTATCAGTTTTCGACGAAAGTCGATCAAAACATTAGTTTGGCGCACAAGCTTTCTGGTTCGTTCAGCTTTAACAAGCGGCCCCGCCTTCTGCTGGATCAGACGCGCCTCTGGAATCCGGACGACCCCACGGGAGGCGTTCTGACCAGTGCGCGACGCCAGACAATCAAGAGCGAGTTGGTGCGCCTCTCTCATGATTGGAGCACCACTACGCGAGTGCTCAATACATTCACCGTTTACTACAACCGCATGGCGAACCCGAATGTCGGAGCTTACAAAGATATTGATGGCGCCAAGCAGTTGGGTATCAAAAATCTGTCCACGTTCGGGTTCCCGAATATCGATTTCGGCGGCGGACCGTTCGTCAACATCACCAATGTTGGCGATCCGCAAAATGATTTTCAAGTCTATATGGGCTACGGCCTGATTAATACTTTGAGCTTCTCGAAAGGGCGTCACTTTATGAAGGCGGGAATAGATCTTCGCCGCAATCACTTGAATACCCGTCCTACCCAGGGCGGCGGATTCACTTTCAATGCGCGTGGCACAGCTATCCCCAATGAAACTTTCTCTGGAAATCAAACCGGCTATGCGTTTGCCAGTTACCTGCTGGGCATTGTGGACAGTGCATCGTTGAGCGATCCCGTCGGTTTAGGTGGACGCCGTGTTTACAACGCGTTCTTCTTCCAAGATGACTTCAAGGTCAATAACCGGCTTACGGTAAACCTGGGCCTTCGCTGGGAATACCAACCTCCCTTCACCGAAGTGGCCGACCGCCTTTCAAGCTGGAACCCAGACAAACTTGACCCTGCCAGCGGTCGATTAGGCGCCTACGATTTCGCCGGCAAATGCAGCGTCTGTACCGGGAATAACTATTTCGGAGTGAAGTCATACCGCGATTTCGGTCCGCGTTTCGGGTTTGCCTACCGGCTTCAAGAGAAGTGGACACTGCGGGGAGCATACGGCATTATGTTCGAAGGCGACTTATTCAACGGCTTCAGCGGAACGCCGCTTGGCAAAGCCACAAGTGTGCAGGCCGGTGGCACCTATCTTTTATCGGCCGATCCTGTAACACCGTGGGCGGGTATTTTCAATTGGGACGGCGGGTTCCCCACGAATAGGTATCTGCCGCCTTCCTACGACGTGTCCTACGGGGACAAGAACCGTCCCGGAATGATCGACAAAAATTACGGCAGGTCACCTTACACGCAGCAGTGGAACTTTAACGTGCAGCGTGAGCTGATCCGTAATCTGGTGCTGGATGTCGGCTATGTCGGCAACAAGTCCACAGGAATTCGCGAGGGACAGCTCTCTCTGGTCAACCAGTTAAAACCCGCCTACCTGCAGCAATTTGGCCGCAATCTAAACAACGCAATTCGTACTCCGGCTGACGCTGCCGCCAATGGAATCGCTTATCCTTACCCGGGCTTCCAGGGTACAGTTGCCAGCGCTCTTCGTCCGTATCCGCAAATACAAGGCAACCAAACCGTGCAGAATTACGGAGCTCCCCTGGGTTTCTCTACTTATCACTCTCTGCAAATCACGCTGAATCGGCAGTTCGCGAAAGGGTTCACGGCTTACACCAACTACACATGGTCAAAAAACCTGACCAATGTCCAATCTTCGCTGGTGGGTGATAACGGGGGCCGCCCGCTTGATTATTACAATCTCAAGCTGGAAAAAGCTCTTTCCGATGACGATCAACCGCATCTGTTTAAAGCTCTCATCAGCTATGACGTTCCCTTCGGGCGCAAAGGGTCCTTGTTCGTGAATTCACCGCGCATCGTCAGTGCGGTGATCGGCGGCTGGTCCATCTCTGGCATATTTAATTACTTCAGCGGCACGCCTCTTGGTTTTGGCGGTTCTACTCCCCTCTCGGGCGGATGGAACGGAGCCGTAAATCGCGCTAACATTGCGCCAGGCGATTTAAAAGTCGATAACTTCGATAAGCAGGCGTTTCAGATCTCTCCCACGTCAGCGCCTGGCAACAAATTCCTGAATACGGCGCTGTTTTCAGATCCGGCCCCGCTTACGTTGGGAACGTCTGCTTTCCGCTACGGTCAGGTTCGGAATTTCGCACGCCGGAGTGAGGACTTCGGTTTGCAGAGGAACGTGAAATTCGGTGATCGGGCGCGCTTCCAAATACGTGCCGAATTCCTGAACGCATTCAACCGCAGCACGCTTGGAGGCATTGTCACCAGCGTCACCAATCCGCTCTTCGGCCAGGTCACCAGTATCGGCGGTAACAGGTCGATACAGTTCGGCACTCGCTTCGATTTCTAGAGTCGGTGCGGTGCCTTCAGCTACTTTGTTTCTTTTCAATGGCGGTTTACTGCCAGACGAATTGTCTTCCCTGTCACCTGGCGCAAACAGAAGCGTACGCACCGACAGGGATGGCGCGTTCTGTAACTGCGCCCACCTCCCGAGCGGGGACATTTAGCCACCAGCTTTCTCATTCCCGCTTCACAATCCGGACCCAAGGGGGCCGAATGACTCACCGCATTGAGCAAGGTGGGCTTGTCTCTCAGTTACCGATCGCTTTGACAATAGGTTCGGGGCGCGTGGGTCAAAGCTTCGCGGTCAACATTGGCGAGCAATTATATGAGTCACCCATCTCATGGTTCTCTCAACGCGCTCAATGGGACCTATCGCCGGGTTACGAGCGCCATGCCGCCCCTGACTTCGATCGCCGCATTGAACCTGAGTGTCTGAGCTGTCACACTTCAGGCAAGTCGCGGCCCGGTGAACCCACTCACTCGATTTCGTGTGAGCAATGCCACTTCGAATCGGCAAGTCACTTCGTCAACCCCGCACGCATGCCCACCGCCGAGCGGGATCGCTTTTGCGAGGGCTGCCACCTCCAGGGCGAAGCACGGATACTTGCTCCCGGCAGCATATGGACTGACCGCACTCCCTTGTACACCACCTATGTGTCCTCCGTGCCTTCCGCGGGTCTGAAGGTGGTAAGCCAGGTGGAACAACTCGCTCTCAGTAAGTGCGCGCTAGAGAGCTCTGGCAAGTTATGGTGCGGAAGCTGTCACAATCCGCACGGGCCGGCGGTTTCTGTCCAGCAAGTCTGCATAAGTTGCCACGATGGTCCCCTGACGCAGACGCACACCACGTATCCCGGTGAGTGTGCCACGTGCCACATGCCCCGGCAGAGTACTCGAGAAGTGGCGCACACCGCCTACACCGACCATCGCATTCAAATCCTCGGTCACAGTCAATCCGGCACAGCCCAGTTGCCGCGCTCTTTACATGCCTGGCGTGAACCTCCTCTCAACCTGAGGGAACGAAATCTAGGCCTCGCTTACGTCTACGCTGGACAACGTGAAGCCTCTGCCGATTGGATACAGAAAGGATTCGCCCTTCTCCTCCCCCTCCGTCTCAAAGATCCAGAGGTATATTCCGCCATAGGCTCCGTTCTGATGCAGAAGCATCGCCCTCAAGAGGCGGTTTCCATGTATCAGGAAACAGCGCGCCTGAACCCGGATAGTGCCGAAGCGGCGCACAATCTTTCGGTTGCGAAGATGGCGGCGGGAGATACAGCAGGCGCTGTCAGCGAACTGGAACGCGCCATTTCCCTTGACTCATACTACGAGCGGCCCTGGCTACTACTCACTACCATTTACACGCAACTTGGCAACGACACGTTACGTTCCGCAACCATCGAACGATACCTCAAGTTTGTGCCCCAGAGCTTGGCGTTCCGAGCCTTGAAAAAGCAAACTTCCGGCGGCGCCTCGAATCGTTAGGTGATATATAGTGACGTGGTGCGCCCCCAAAATCATTCGCTGGTCTTCATCGTAATCTTCCTCTGTGTTGCTAGTTTTCCCTTGTCGGCCGCCGATAGTGAACTAAGAGATCACGCAGGAAAAACTATTATTAAATACGTGGTCGAAGCGCCGGAACATACTGCCGGTTCCCAAACCAAAGATCCTGCAAAACAGCTCGGTCTGATTCTTTGCTTTCCTGAGCACGACCGGCCTGTTGGAGATGAAATCCTGCCGGTCCGCGCGGCTCTCGAACGGCTTGGCTTGCGTGACGGTTATGTGCTCCTGGCCGGTGGTCCACAGGCTCAGAAATTTGGAGCCGCCGACCACGAGCCCATTCAAAACCTAATTAGTTGGGCGCGAAAGACCTACCCGATCAATCCACGCCGCATTTACATGTACGGCAAAGGCGAAGGTGGCAAAATTTCCGGCGAACTCGCCATGCTTCACCCGGACCTGGTGACAGCGAGTATCACTTACAGTTGGGGCTGGTGGACTATGCCGTCGGAGTTGAAACAGGCCATCGACCCGCCCGGCAGTGCGCCCGAATTCTACATGGTGCTTGGGCTGCGGGATCTCTCGTATCACATTACTACTGTGCGGGACGCCTACAGCCGTGTGAGCGCGAAAGGCTATCACGTCATCTATCGAGAATTCGAAGACTTGGGCGCGCGCACCTATCACCCCACCAGCAACGACGATGCCCTTGCCTGGGCTACGAAACTTCGCAACAAGAACATCCCTCCTTCGCCAGAAGAAACAGATCTGTTAAAGCGCTTCGACGGCGCTGTCCCTGCTCATCCGAACGGATTTTTCCCGGAATTGGCACTGGTGGGCGGAGTACCCGCCGGGCGCGTGGTTGAAAAATTATTCACTTCTGAGAAGCCGGAAATACGCGTCGCCGCGGCCGAAACCTGCTCCCATGCAATCTTCTCCGAATCCACGATGAGAGCACTCGCGAAACTCACTCAGGATCGCTCGGCCAACGTCCGGCGCGCAGCCATTCGAGCCCTGGCGGTGCAGGCAAACTGGCGCTCGGAAGTAGCGCAGGAAGCTCTGGTCAATCTCGCCACAGGCCAGCAAAAAGCAATGGACGAGAATGACCGCACTGCCGCGGCGGATGGAATCGTTTTCGCTGCCAGGCTGCAACTCAGGGGTGTTCGTCAGGACCCGCAGCTTTTCAAAGCACTCGTAGCTCTGCTGAGCGATCAAAATCAGGAATTGAAGACAATGGCTGCTAACACGCTCGCACCGATCCGCGATGGCGGGTTTCGCGGCGATTTAGGACGACCCGAGCAAAAAGAGCCTACAGGCGGGTGGGACACCTGGGTGAGTGAAGTGTCCGCAAAAGCGGCAGGCTACCGCAAAGATTACGAAGCTTGTGCTGCTCCGAGACAAACCACCCAACAAGGTCTCGATGCGTATTGCGAAGGCGGCAAATTTCTTCTCGGACGCAATCCGGTGAACAACCAGCCGGTTCCCACAGACCCCGCACTCGCATTCCAGAACACTTTCAAAGCGGCAGAGCAGGGATATGTACCGGCCGAAGCCGCGCTCGGGATGATGTACGCAATCGGAAAAGGCGTGCAGCAAAATTATGCCGAAGCGGCAATTTGGTGGACCAAGGCCGCGGAAGCCGGACATGTCTTAGCGGCAACGAACGCGGCTATGGTCTATCGAGGCGTGCCGGGTGTCAAAGCCGATAAAGTCAAGTCCGAGCAGTGGGCCAAATTCGCCGCCGAACACAGCCCTGCTCTGCAGTAGCTTCAGGCTTTACGCCAACACGCCGGCAAGCGGACCTGTGCTATCGGCAAATCGCTCCACAGGCGTGCCAAATGCATCCAGCATGGACATGTACAAGTTAGCTGCCGGCGTATCATCTGTTGAGACTAGATGCTGCCCGCTCCGAACGCGTCCGCCCGCCTTGCCTGCCAACACCAAGGGAAGCTTGTGAGGATTGTGTGAATTGCCGTCACTCAGCGCTGACCCGAAAAGAACCATCGAGTTATCCAGAACCGTCCGCTCGCCTTCTTGCATTCCCTTCAGCTTGCGCAATAAATAAGCGTACTGCTCAATGTGCCACCGATTGATCAGGTGATACTGGCACAGTTTATCGGGGTCTTTCGAATGGTGGGAGATTTCGTGGTGCGTATTCGATACGCCTTCCAGGAAACGGAAATTCTGCCCGCTGACAGCATTACCGAACATGAACGTGCTCACGCGCGTAGTGTCGGTTTGGAATGCCAGCGCAATCATATCCAGCATCAATCGTACATGCTCCGCATGATCTTTCGGCGCGTCAGTAGGCTTGGCCGACGCAGATATCGGAACCTTTGGCTTCCAAGCCGGCTTCGTTGTATCGCTCGCCCGTTTCAGGCGTGACTCCAGAGACCTCATCACCTCAAGATACTCGTCAATCCGAAGCCGATCGCTCGACCCGACCTGTCCCTGTAAGTCCTTCGCCTGTCCCAACACCCTGTCGAGCAGCAAAGTATCCTGCTTCGCCGAACTGCCTTGCGGGCCGGACGCGCGAAACAGCCGCTCATACACGGACTGCGGATTGATCTCTCGCGCCAGCGGAGTGGTCGGGCTGCTCCAGGCAATATGGCACCCGTACACTCTGGTGTAGCCGACATTCCCGTCCACCCCGGTCGCTTCCGGCTCAATCCCAAGCTCCAGCGAGGGCAGGGGAGTCTGATCGCCGACACGCTGCGCTGCAACCTGATCCATGGAAATCCCATGCATATTGATATCGAAGCCCAGCGTTTTGCTGATCGTCGTGCAAGTTAGAATGCTGGATTCTTTCACGTAGTGGCCGTCGCCGGTGTTGGCTCCCGCGTTCCACAGATTGCTGACAACCGAGACATCGTTCTGCAAATCCCGCAGGGGTTCCAGCGTAGGCGAAAGCTTCCAGTCTCTACCTTCACCTTCGGGCGTCCACATGGTGGTGTTCACGCCGTTCGGCATGTACAGCACGGCCATGCGAACCGGAGCCTTAACTACACCGGCGGTCCCAGCCTTGGCGATCGGCGTCATGGCCTCCAGCCAGGGAAGCCCTATCGCGACACCCGCGCCCCTCAGTAGCATTCGCCTGGATAAGTGAGAAGTTCGCTTCATAAAGTCATTTCCTTGCTGCCTTCGATGGTATCTGGGATGTTATTTGGGATCGCAAACCGGGCGACTGATAACGGAAAGGCATGCTGAGCACGATCGATTGGATCAGAGTCTGCGCACTGTAGTTGTTGCTTTCCACTTGAGCCACAATGTCATTCACCACGCAAGCGTCCCTTCTGTTTAATCCGCGCCCCAAGGCATAGCCCAACGTCTTGTTTGTCAGATTCCGAATAAATAACCCCTTCTTCTCCAGCAAAACCGCTTTTAACTGTTGCGGACCTTCGAACTTAGTCCCATCTGGCAGTTCGCCCGACGCGTCCACAGGGTTGCCAGCTTCATCGGCGCGCCACACACCCAGAGCATCGTAATTTTCAAGGGCAAATCCTAGGGGATCGATCCGGCTATGGCAGCTTGCACAGACAGCATTCGCGCGGTGCTGCGAAAGCAACTCTCTTACAGTTTTCGGCTTGGCCCCTGTAGGTTCTTCCAGCGCGGGCACATTTGCGGGCGGCGGCGGTGGAGGTGTGCCAAGAATCGAATCCAGAAGCCACTTGCCCCTCAGCACCGGGCTGGTACGGTGTGGGTGCGACGAGATTGCCAGGATCGCGGACATGCCCAACAAACCGCCGCGGTTACTCCCCTCTGGAAGCTCCACTCTTTGAGGAGCGGAACTCTCTTTCTTTGGCGGCAGCACGTCGTTGCCATACAGCTTATGCAATTTCTTAGTCGTAATCGTGAATTTAGAATCCAGCAAATTGAGAAGGGATAAGTTTTTCGCCAGAATCTCCTGAAAAAACAGCACGGGCTGGTACCGGATGTCGCCTTGTAACTCCGCGTCCCCTGCGTATGCCGGAAATAACTTGGCATCAAGCTGTATGCTTTGTCCTAATGCTCTTGTTCCCAGCCACTGCTCTACAAAACTCTGCATGAAGTCGAACGCCTTCGGACTTCGAACCATCCGGGCAATCTGAACCCTCAACATTTCAGGCTCGTTCAGCTTGCCTTCTGCCGCTAGCGCCAGCAAAAGGCTGTCAGGAGTGCTGTTCCACAAAAAGTACGAAAGCCTGGTCGCCAGCGAATAATCGTCCAGTAAACGCGTTTCTGCTGTGGGATTCGCCGGCTCGGTTCGAAACAAAAACTGCGGCGAAATCAGCACTCCCGAAAGTGTGAACAAAATGGAGTCGTCGAACGACTGCTTGGTGCTTTGCGCTGAATCAAACAGGGATTGATAAAGGCGCATTTCCGCAAGACTGGGTTGCCGGCGGAATGCCCGAGGCAAAAAGGCCTCCAGAATTCGATTCGCAGCTTGCTTAGCCGAAACACCATCGCCCGGTTTCGCGATCATAAACTTGGCACGTGACCGGGGATCCTTGGCAGCACTGTTCAGAGCCAGTTTCGCCGCATCCAGATACTTCTCCGCATGGATCGGTGAGAGGAATAAAGTCTCCGCCGCATTGTCAAAACCTTCGCCACCCGCGCCATCCGCGGGCAAGCCCCCACTTAAATCCATATGGAGATTCAACAGATCGCGAATCGTCGACGCATACTGGGTTCGGTTTAACCGCCGAACCGGAGCCGGGCCCGGCGTCATGCCTTCGGCGCAGGCTTCCTGGATCAGCGCTCCGTGAATCCATTCCGTGAACGCTTCCCTACTTTCCGCCGTGGGAACCGGAGCGCCTTTCGGGGGCATTTCTACGTTGTGAACCCGCGTGAACATTGCTTCCCATTTCTGGGGGTTCTTCTGCAATGACTCGTATGTAGAAAAATGAGCCATCCCGAATCCACCGGCGTTGGCCTTTCCGCCATGGCATGATACACAGTACGTGTTGAGGAATTCCACAGCGTTGTCAAAAGTGTAGCCAGCCTTGACTGTTTGTGCTGTCAGACGCGCAGTGCCGCAGCAAAAAAGCACGCAGACGAAAAATACATTGGCACGATTAAAGGACATGGAATAGCGGGATTCTATTCTGATTAAGCCTATCACGCCAAGGGTGATATGATTCGCCAAGTATGGCGAAATATGCCGTGTTAGTCGCGCTCTTCTTTACCGCCGAATTCGTCTCTGCTGCAGCGGAAATGTCCGGTATCTGGGTGGGCGTAGCTCCTGGCCGAAATGGCGAAAAACAAGATGTTGCGTTTCAGTTTAAAAAGGTGAACGGGGCAGTATCCGGAGTCATGTTCGGTGACGAGTTCGACCTTCCCGTAGAGAACCTGAAGATGGAGGGCGACAAGATCAGCTTTTCTGTCACAACCACAAACTTTTACAGTGGCAGCCGTTTTACCACCACTTACATTGGAACCGTCTCAGGACGCGAATGTCAGCTCACTGCCGAGCGGAAAGATCCTCCCGCCAGCCCGCCGGTCGACGACCGTCCTGACAGAAAGAAGCCAATAATAACTCTCACGCGCCTCACTTAAGAGAATATGCAAGGTCAGGCACTTTTGCATCGCTGCCTCATCGGCATGGCGGCCCAACTGAAACCGAGAGGAGCTAAAGAACCCGTGTGGCGCTGAGAAATTTGGGATAGGTTCTTAGTAAAAAGAGCCGCCCTAGAAGGAAGGTCCTCGTTTTTCTAACGGGTGCTACGCAGACAAGCGGTACAGCCGTTCGCGAGCCTCGTTCTTTGAGGAGGAAAGCTTAAGAAAGCCGCGAACACTGTATTTTTGCCACCCTGTAACGGCCATAAAGAGTGACAGGGTAACTCCGGCAAGGGAAGAGAGCAGCGCGAGATGTGATTCTTCTTGCTGCTGCCTGTCGCAGGCTTAATCGGAGGCGTTTTTTTCCCGCTTGGTTGGGACTTTCCTGGCGGCAGGCTCGAAATTCTGGATTGCTTGCGGATTCCGAGTTGTGGCTATTTTGCACTTGGCAAATTCGCTGACAGGTACAGTTCCATCAATCCCGTTCCAGGCGTTTACCAGCCGGATCAGCGGCCAGCTCTGGACCAAGTTTTTCAGTCCTTCTCCGAAGGAAACCGAACCTCTTTGCCGGGACGGACTGCCTCGGCGTGATCGAAGACCGCCATGTATGTCGCCTGTGAATTTCTTCTCCTGGTTGCCGCTCTGAGCGGTCCACAAATGGATCGCTCTCTGCGTTAACCTTCCTCGGCTCGCACATTTCGTGGACCGTAACCGCGGCCCCTTTTTCGATTTCGCTCCAGACATGCCGGTAGGTCGCGGTTTTCCAAGAGCGCCTGCAGCATCCGCTGCTCCTCGATTCGCTGCAAGTACCCCTTTAAAAGATCGATCTTCAGCACTTGTTGCCCTACCTTGCGCTCCAGTTGAGCAACCTTGGGTTTCTCCCAGTGCCGTTTGCCTTCTCCGGGAAACGCATTGCCTGAACCACGGCAAAACGGCATGCGCCAGCGGTGCAGCAGGGCCGGGTTTACTTCGAACGCCCGGGCCACAACTCCAATTCTCCGCTTGAGTTCCGATACTAAACACGTAATCAGAGCGAGAACTCCAAAGTGGAGATGGCATTTACCGATACTTTCTTGAATGCGGGATTGCGCTCTTAGTGGCATCATATAAACATGAAAAAAGGCATGCTCGATACGCCTTCTACAGTGGCAGTAATTTACTCTTTTTTTTTCGTCGCTATGTCGTTCGGTTCTGCTCAAGAGCCAACTGCGTCTGCAAATTCCGAACCGATGCAGCAAAGCTCTCAACGGCTTCCTGCCCCGACTAGCGCACGCCAACAATGGAATACGCTAAGACTTGCTCAGCAATGCAGCCGTAAGGCTGAGCAGCTTGAAAAACAAGGGAAACAAGACGAAGCGGAACGAATGGCTGAACGTGCCCTGGCTTTGCAAGAGCAGATTCGCGGACCCGTGCATCTCGAGGTAGCCCGCGGCGTTGACCAACTAGCCGACCTATATGCTGCCCACAAAAAGGATCGCGCTGCGGAGCCCTTGTACGAACGTGCTCAAGCAATTCGAGATGTAGTATTGAGCACTCATCCAGACGTTTACGACCGCGACGGTTCTGGACTGAAGATACGACGTAACCAGCCAGCCGAAAAGGCCGGTGCCGTCCTAATGCCGCACTAGGGTCACAAACTGCTGATTGGTCCTGCTAGGGTTAGCAGCAGCCAGCGGATTCATCGAGCTTTCTACCTGACCAGAGTCAAAAAGTGAGCAGTGCCATCAACATACGGGAGGAGTTAACAAGGGAAAAACGTTCTTCGTATCGGTCTTTCGTCCCAGAACCGCCTTCACGGGTTGTAATCCGGCCCGGCGGGTAGTTCACTGCGGCGGCGGTTTGCTAGGAAGCCGCAGAAATCGGCCGCGCCTTTTCCCATGGCTGGTTTAAGCCGCTTTTTTGTGGTGTTTGGCGCCGCTGGATATCGCAATTTCTTCCGTTGGCAGTTTTCGTGATTCTGCCCGTTTCGACCGGAACATAGCCCTCATACGGATATGGCCATAGGCTTTCCCCGCAAAGCTGAACCCGGATTGCGGCAACCCGTCAGCCATGTTTGCCCAGAATTTGCCCCGCCTTCGTCGGTTCATGTCCGCCTAGCGCCGCGCCGCCGGCCGGGTCTTCGGCTCACTCAGCTCCGTTACGAGCAAAGTAGCGAGGGTGAACTGTGATGGCTTTGTCTTAAATCTCTATCGATTTTTGAAGGGTGTAAATCTTCGCGCCGATAGCAGTCAACTCTGAATGTACGGGGCACCGTAATAAACAGCGCCCCGGGTGAGATCCGTTACCGCTGGTGGGTTAAGCGAGGTCGAAGCGATCGAGGTTCATTACCTTGTTCCACGCAGCTACGAAGTCTTGGGCAAAAGTCTCCTGGGCGTCGCCACTCGCATAAACTTCTGAGATGGCCCGAAGCTGGGAGTTGGAACCGAAGACGAGGTCGATCCCGGTGCCAGTCCATTTGAGTTCACCTGTTGCGAGATCCCGGCCTTCGTAGATGCCCTCCGTTGTTCTCGACACCTGCCATTTCGTGTTCATGTCAAGCAGGTTCACGAAGAAGTCATTCGTAAGTGTTTCTGGCCGCTTGGTAAACACGCCGTGTTTGCTGCCCACGAAATTGCCCCCAAGCACGCGCATACCTCCGATAAGAACGGTCATCTCCGGCGCGGTCAATGTCAGCAACTGCGCCTTATCCAACAGAATCTCGGTTGCTGGCCTCCTCTCTCCCCCGCGCAAATAGTTTCGGAAGCCGTCAGCAGCTGGTTCCAAAACCGCAAAGGTTTCCACATCGGTCTGCTCTTGCGATGCATCCGTGCGTCCCGGCGAAAAGGGCACTTTGACTTCCAGGCCAGCTCGTTTTGCGGCCTCTTCGACAGCTGCACACCCGGCGAGAACTATGAGGTCGGCAATTGAGATTTTGTTGCCGACTGACTGCAAGTTGTTGAAGTCCTTCTGGATAGTCTTCAAATTCTCGAGAACCTTGGCCAGAGTTGCCGGCTGATTAGCTTCCCAGTCTTTTTGTGGTTCCAACCGAAGACGCGCTCCGTTCGCGCCGCCCCGCTTATCGGAGCCGCGGAAGGTGGCTGCTGAAGCCCATGCGGTTGACACCAATTCCGCAATCGATAGTCCGGATGCGAGAATCCTTGCTTTTAATGCGGCAACGTCCTGCTCGTTAACGGGCTTGTGCTCCGCGGCAGGAAGCGGATCCTGCCAAATCTGCTGTTCGGTGGGAACCAGCGGACCGAGATAACGGGTGAGGGGTCCCATGTCGCGGTGGGTTAGCTTGAACCAAGCCTTAGCAAAGGCGTCCGCAAACAATGCGGGTTGGTCAAGAAAGCGCTTTCCAATTGCCGCGTAAACTGGATCAGCTTTAAGAGCGACGTCGGTGGTGAACATTATCGGCGAATGCCGCTTCGATGCGTCGTGGGCATCCGGGACCGAGTTTTCAGCGGCGCCGTTTGTCGGAGCCCATTGGTTAGCTCCGGCGGGGCTCTTCGTCAACTCCCAATCGTTGTTGTATAAGTTTTCGAGATAGTTGTTATCCCACTTCACTGGATTCGTAGTCCATGCGCCCTCGAGGCCGCTT
>JAABUK010005648.1_pt1 | contig 19278 bp, 21 predicted proteins | sample 5559141 | NCBI WGS metagenome assembly JAABUK01 (sample SAMN10711869, study PRJNA513367) | rock metagenome | isolation source: Antarctica rocks | place: Antarctica: Victoria Land, Pudding Butte nord | collected 2016-01-03 | reverse complement strand
CCCACCAGGTCAGGCTGCTTGCGGCAGAGCTGGGCGAGCACGGTATCCGGGTCAACGGCATCAACCCGGACGGCGTCGTGCAGGGGTCGGGCATCTTCGCCGGCGGATGGGGTGCCAACCGAGCCGCCGTCTACGGGGTGGAGGAAAAGGAGCTGGGCAAGTTCTACGCCCAGCGCACGCTGCTCAAGCGCGAGGTCCTGCCGGAGCACGTCGCGAACGCGGCCTACGCGCTGGTCGGACCGGACCTGTCCCAGACCACCGGACTGCACATTCCGGTGGACGCGGGCGTGGCGGCAGCCTTCCTGCGATGACTGCCGCCGTCGTCGCGGTCGACCTGGGTGCCTCCAGCGGTCGGGTGGTCCTCGGCCACGTCGGACCGGACGTCCTGCACATCGAGGCGATGGCTCGGTTCGCCAACGATCCGGTCCTCCTGCCCGACGGACTGCACTGGAACGTCCTCGAGCTCTACGCCCGCGCGCTCGAGGGCCTCCAGGCCGCCGGCCGCAAGGCCGGAAGCGCGCTGGCTGGACTCGCGATCGACTCCTGGGCGGTGGACTACGGCCTCGTCCGCAGCGCCGGCCTGCTCGGGGTGCCGTTCCACTATCGCGACGACCGGACTACCCGTGGTGTCGAACGGGTGCACGCGATCGTCCCGCACGAAGAGCTGTATCGCCGTAACGGCCTGCAGTTCCTCACCTTTAACACGCTTTACCAGCTGGCGGCCGATCCCTTGCTGAACTACGCCGACAGGATGCTGCTCGTGCCGGACCTGCTCTCCTGGTGGCTGACCGGCGAGATGACCACTGAGCGGACCAATGCCTCCACAACCGGCCTGCTCGACGCCCGGACCGGTTCCTGGGACACCGAACTGGCGAGGCAGTTGGGCATCCCGGTGAGTCTGTTGACCCCGCTCATCGAGCCGGGGACGACCATCGGCAAGCTCCGCCCCCAGGTGGCCGAGCGGATCGGCGTATCGCACCTCGCAGTGACGGCGGTCGGCTCGCACGACACCGCCTCGGCCGTGGTGGGCGTACCGATTCAGGGCGACGATGCGGCCTACATCTCCTGCGGCACCTGGGGCTTGGTCGGCCTCGAGCTCGAGGCCCCGGTGCTCACCGACGAGAGCCGGGCAGCCAACTTCACCAACGAGCGGGGAGTCGACGGGCGGGTGCGGTTCCTTACCAACGTGATGGGACTGTGGCTGCTCAGTGAGTCGATGCGCGCCTGGGAGCGGGGAGGCGTCGCCGTGAGCCTGGACCACGCCCTCGCGGATGCGGCCTCCCTACCGCCGAGCCGGCACCTCTTCGACGTCCAGGACCTGCGGTTCCAGCCGCCGGGCGACATGCCCGCGCGCATCGTGGGCTGGTACGCTGAAGCGGGCGTCGAGCCACCGTCATCACGTGTTGCACTGGTGCGGGCGATCATCGACTCGTTGGCCCAGGCGTTCGCGGACGCCGTCGAGACGGCGCAGTCGCTGTCGGGGCACTGGGTCCGAACGATTCATCTCGTGGGCGGCGGTGCGCTCAACGCCCTGCTCTGCCAGCAAACGGCCGACCGGTCCGGACGTGTGGTGCTCGCCGGCCCGGTCGAGGCCACCGCGATCGGCAACGTACTCGTCCAGGGCCGGACCGCGGGCGCGCTCGCCGGCGGCCTGGAGGACCTCCGCCGGCTGGTCGCGGCGACCCACGCGCCTGCGCAGTACCTTCCGGGCGGCAGGATGGGACACTGAGGCCGTCCGGCTCTGGGGCGGTCCAACCGTTTAGTTTAGGTGTGCCAATCAACTGCGTTGGTCAGTGACGAGCTGAGCCGCTCAACCGTTCCACGCAGCGACGCTTCGATGTGAGGCATACACGCCGTCTGATCGACGACCACTTGGCGGATCTCCGCCCAGGTGATCCAAGCGACGCGATCCGGCACTGCGTAGTGCAGCTCCTCAATCGCGGCCTGCTCCTGCGTCCTGGCTAGGACCGCTGGCAGGTGAAGGCGCACGGCTTCGACGAGGCCGAGCCGCCCGTGTCCCTTAACTGGCACCGGCGGAGGGCCGGCAAGGATCACCAGCAACAGGGGGCACTTCTCGCCGGCGTCGCCCTGCAGCGCCAGGTACTCGCGTGATAACTGCTCCGGCTGGAACGACGCCTGTCGTATCCGTTTCGCCTCGACCAACACGTGGCAGCCGGGCGACTCCATGACTGCGTCGGGCTGTACGAGCAGCCGTTCCGCACCAAGTTAGCCGTCCGATCACTGAGGCGTTGGCGAGGTCCGGCCCGTTGTGGACTTCGGTTGAATCGACGTCTGACTTGATCCTCACCGGCGATGTTGCTGAAGCCGTCCCGGACCGGCGTCGGCAGGCGGATTATCGCTAGAAGTGTCCTCGCCGGCGGGCACGTCCGCGAGCTGCAGGTCGAAGCCGGCGAGGTGGTGGACCCCATAGATGGCGAGGACTTATGAGCGAGCAACTGCTGCACGAGCGAGGCCGGTGCGGGCCAGCGAAGCACTCAACAAGCCGCCGACAGCTCCCGCGCCCAGCACGGCGTGCCGCATACGGGGATGATAGGCCCCAGGCCCACACGGGTGCTGGCTCCGGGCCGCCACGCAAACCGAAGTGAGTCGCCCGCGGTCACGGTCCGAACCCGGACTTCAAGGCCCGAACCAAGACCGCGACGTGTCAACGTTCGAAGCCGAGCAGCCCTGAGATGTTGGAAGCACGCCTGGACGACCATGGGCCGGGGTTCCCGCACGATGCGCTGGCTCGACCAGTCAGGTGCCTGGACGGCGAGGTCGGCTCCGGCGACGACCCGGCTAGGGGCATCCCGGGCGGGCGCAGAGACCAAACTCAGACCCGAGGTGAGTTCTTCGTCCTGCATGGCCCAGCCCTGCATCCGGAGCCGCCGGCCGCCCTCATGGCCGGGTAGTCCGCTACGCCGGGCAGGCGGCGCGCAACGTGGCCGTCGAACTCGCGGTCGCCGGCGAGAACGCCGCGGTGGTCTTCGAGTCCGTCCCGCCAGGACCAATGCGGGCGCTCGGGCACACGGTCGGACGGGTCGGCCTTCACTGTCGACTCACTCGGGCGCTACCTGCCCCACCACGTGATGCACCACCTCGGGGCATCGGCGGAAAACACTCCCCGTCAGGTCTTGCCTGATGGGTCCTAAGCGACCATCGTAAGCGCATGCGAGTCAGCGACATACTCCGCCGCAAAGGCGTCGAGACGATCACCGTGCCCCCCGATGTGGACGTGCGTCGGCTCGTGGCACTCCTTGCCGAGCACTCGATCGGCGCGATCGTCGTCTCGGCCGACGGCCGCTCGATCCACGGGATCGCCAGCGAGCGCGACGTCGTCACCGCAATCGCCGAGCGAGGCGCGGCGGTCCTGTCCGAGCCGGTGACCTCCATCTACACGGCGGAGGTCCACACGGCCACCCCGGAGACCCAGATCGACGAACTCATGCGGCTCATGACCGACAAGCGGATCCGGCACGTGCCGGTCGTCTCCGACGGCGCTCTTCACGGAATCATCAGCATCGGCGACGTTGTCAAGAGCCGCATCGGCGAGCTCGAGTCCGAGCGCTCGGCGTTGAGCGACTACATCACGACGGCGAGCTGAACCCCGCCTGACCGGCGGTTTCGGCCCGCTGAGACTCAGTCTCGCGACTTGCGATGGAACGTACGCTGCGTCTTCGCGCTGGCGGTCACCGACATCGACTCTCTTCCGGGGCGATGGGCACCGCGGGGGCCGCTCCTGCCGCCCTTGCCCAGCTTGCGTTCGAGAGCTTCACAGTAGCGAAGGCGCAGCGCGTCGGCCTCGTTAGCTCCGCTTCCGTCGTCTGACACGGCTTCGTCGGATGGTCAGAGGTGGTGGGCAGGGGCGGGGTCGAACCGCCGACCTTCCGCTTTTCAGGCGGACGCTCGTACCGACTGAGCTACCTGCCCCGGACCGGTGCGTACACCGGCCCAGCGACCCCGACGGGACTCGAACCCGCGACCTCCGCCTTGACAGGGCGGCGCGCTAACCAACTGCGCCACGGGGCCAACCGTGGACTAGGACAAACCGAGCGGTGGTGCCGTACCCCCAACGGGATTCGAACCCGTGCTACCGCCTTGAAAGGGCGGCGTCCTGGGCCACTAGACGATGGGGGCGCGCGGTGCGGAACGTCCTCAGGCTACCCGCGACCTCGTGCCCGTACGGCTAGCCGTCGGAGCGTGACACAGCATACGGGACCGCATCATCGCCACCCAGGACCGACGAAGGGCCGGCGCCACGAGCGGCGCCGGCCCTCGGTCAGACGGGCTGGATCAGACGGGGCGGACGGCCTCGGCCTGCGGGCCCTTCTGGCCCTGCGTGATCTCGAACTCGACGCGCTGGTTCTCTTCGAGGCTGCGGTAACCATCAGCCTGAATGTTCGAGTAGTGCACGAACACGTCGGCCCCGCCGCCGTCGACGGCGATGAAGCCGAAGCCCTTTTCGGCGTTGAACCATTTGACTGTGCCTTGCGGCATTGCGATCCCCTTCCGGGACGGTGCGGAAGTCGCAGTGTGCGGCTTCCGGGCCTGCTCTCGGGTGGGGCACAAAATGAGCCACGCCCGCGAACTCGTTCTGCGGCGTGGCTCTAAAGCACGTACACAGGACCTGCGACCGAGACAACCGTAGCAGGACATCCAGCGCAGTGGAAACGCGTCGCTGCCACCTGTGGATGAGCGGGTCGCGCGGGGCGGTCCCCGGGAATGCATGCCGCTTGGGGTAAGTTGATCGTATTGACGGCGTGTGTCGTCCCTCCCCGCGGGCGAGCCGCCCGCATGGTCGTTAGCGTGACGTTCTCCGTTCGCCGATGCGGCCCGACCGGCAACAGGAGTTTGTTTTCATGCCCCAACGTCCCATGTCCCAGCCCCGTCGTGCCCGAACGTCGTCTTCTCGGCCGCGCAGTGCGCCCTCTCGCCCCGTGGTCAAGCCGCCCTCCGATCTCGAGCTGGCATTCGCCGCCGCCGAGGCCGCTGCCCCGCCAGAGCCGCAGACCTTCGCGGCGATGGGGCTCCCCCAGCCCCTGGTCACCGCACTGGAGCGCCGCGGCGTACGCGAGCCGTTCGCCATCCAGGCCCGTACGCTGCCCGACGCTCTCGCCGGACGTGACGTGCTGGGCCGGGCCCAGACCGGCTCCGGCAAGACCCTCGCCTTCGGCCTGCCGATGCTGGCCCGGCTGATCGGCAGCCGGCGCACCAACGGTGCTCCGCACGGGCTGGTGCTGGTGCCGACCCGGGAGCTGGCGAACCAGGTCGCGGAGGTGCTTGCCCCGCTCGGCCAGCCCGTCGACCTGCGGGTCGCCACCGTCTACGGCGGGGCCTCCATGGGCCGGCAGATCACCGCGTTGCGCCGCGGTGTCGACGTCATCATCGCCACCCCGGGACGGCTGCTCGACCTGATCAGCCAGCGCGAGTGCTCGTTGAGCGAGGTGTCCATTACCGTGGTCGACGAGGCCGACTACATGGCCGACCTCGGCTTCCTGCCGGTTGTCACCGAGCTGCTGGACCAGACCCAGCCGGGATCGCAGCGCCTGCTCTTCTCCGCCACCCTGGACAACGGGGTCGACAAGCTGGTCCGCCGGTTCCTCACCGACCCGGCCACCCACGCCGTCGCCCCGGCCATCTCCTCGGTCGACTCGATGGACCATCGCGCCTTCACCGTGGCCGCCGGCGACAAGGTCGACGTCGCCACCGAGATCGCCGCCCGCCACGGCCGCAGCCTGTTCTTCGTCCGCACCAAGCACGGGGCCGAGCGATTGGCCAAGCAGCTGCGTGGTGCCGGCGTCGAGGCCGGCGCCCTGCATGGCAACCTGGCGCAGAACGCCCGGCAGCGCGCCCTGAACGCGTTCGCTGCCGGTACGTCGCCAGTGCTGGTCGCCACCGACGTCGCGGCTCGCGGCATCCACGTCGACGACATCGACCTGGTCGTGCACTTCGACCCGCCGGCCGACCACAAGGACTACCTGCACCGCTCGGGGCGTACGGCCCGGGCCGGCGCCAGCGGCACGGTGCTCTCGCTGCTGCTGCCCGAGCAGCTGCGCGACGCCGCCCGGCTGCACGGCCTGGCCGGCGTGGCCCCGTCGGCGACGCCGGTACGCCCCGGTCACGACGAGGTCCGCAAATTGGCCACGTCGGGCCGGCCGATCGTTGTGGCGCCCGCCGTCTTGGCCGCCGCGGCGGCATACCAGCCGGGCGCCGGGACGGACTCCCGCCGCCCGTACCCGGCTTCGGGGCCGCGTAGCGGCCGCCCGCGGACCGGCGCGCGGTCGTCGTCCGGCCGTCCCCGCCCCGCCTCACCGCGGGCTGGGCGCTGACGCACCGAGCCAGTGCTCCTCCTCGATCCCGCTCAGGTCGTTCGCCACATCCAGATACAGATCCGGATCCTGGATGCGGCCCAGGAAATGCAGCAAGCGGGCCTCCTCCTCGCCGGCTGCGCCAGCTAGCTGACCCGACACGCCCGGAAGGTGCGCCGCTGCCTGGCTGACTGCGAGTACGCCTCCCACGGTCAGGTCGGTCAGCTTGCTCGGCACGTCGAGCGAGTCCACAACGCGCTCGAGTTTGTCCTCATCTGACTTGGTCACCTCCGGATAGCGCCCGCTGATGATGCGAGCGAGATTGCGCGTGCACTCACTCGCCCCGGAGAAATAGGACGTATGCCCGATGGGACCTCCCCCGTCGTGTTGGCCCGTCGCGATCCGGGTCGCGCCGAAGCGCGGATCGGCCGGGTCGCGGCCGAAGTTCTCCGACCAGCCCACCGGGTCGCCGGGGGCCCTTGCGGCGTAGAAGCGCGTGCCGGTCGGGATGTGCAGATCGGCGGCCGTCTGGGCGCCCATGCCCGGACTGCCCAGCGCGACCACCGAGTCGACCAGAAGGCCGTGCCGCAGCGCATAGCCGGTCAGCAACGTGCCGTAGCTATGGGCCACCACGGAGATCGTCACGCCCTTGCGCAGGACCAGGCCGGCGACGAAGTCCCGAAGCCGTAGTGCAGCGGCTTTGGCAATCTCGTCAAAGGGAGCCGCGGGCAGCCCCGGCGGGTTGTATCCCAGCCAGGAGATGGTGGCGACCCCCCGGCTGGCCATCGCCGACGCCTGCCGGAACAGGTTGACGGCGTCGCTGGTCAGGCCGTCGAAGTTGGTCAGGTCGTTGCGGATCCCCGGCACGACCACCGCCACGTGGCCGGCTGTGTCCAAGTTGCCGATGACTTCGGCGATCCGACCGCCGGGGATGTCGACCAGAAGGAATTGCCGGCTCTGATCAGCCAGCCACCTGGCCAGTCGCGCAACCATGGCATCGTCCCCCCTCCGCGCAGCCGCGTCGCGTGCCCTGATGACGAGCTTGCGGTTCGCGGCGTAGCGCATGGGTGGCGGAATCCCGTCGATCGGCCCCACCAGGTCGGGATGGCCGTTGACCAGCGCGTCCCGGGCCGCGGGCGCGAGGGAATCGGTGTAGGCCCGGATGGCGACCGGGTCCCGGCCGGCGATCAGCGCCCGCATCCGGTCGACGACGGCCGCCGTGGTCGGGGTGACCGAGCCGAGCGCGCCGACGCTGCCGAGCAGTGCTGCCTGGACCGGATCGACCAGGTCGGCCGGCCCCCACCCGCGAGTCAGCTGCCGGAGGTCGCCGGCGACTGTGCGCAATGCCGTGGCCGCTGCCTGCTCGTCTTCGTGCTGCTGGACCCGGGCCGCAGCCAGGCGGGCGGGAAGCTCGATGCCGAAGACCGGCGGATGGGCTGGATCGACCGGCCACAGGTGCCCGCCCTCGAGGCGCCAGCCCAGCGCCAGGGCTTGCGCTATCACGGCAGCCTCGCGGCGGCCGGCCTCGGTCATGGTCGTGCCCAGCCGGTCGACGATCTTGGCCGCATGGCGTGCGGCAGCGGCCATCTGGTCGATTCCGGTGGCCTGTTTGGCGTGCGAGCGGTGCGCCGCATCCGCCGCGGCGCCCAGCCAGGAATCCCCGGCCAACTCCTCCGCCGCGATCCGGCGCACGTGACTTCCCGTCTCGCCGATGGCCGCCCCGGCCGACGACAGGAGGGCCGCTGCGGCGTGCAGAGCGTCGCCCAGTGCGACCAGCTCGCTGCCCTCGCGAGTCACGGCCGACCGCTGAGGACGTCGACGTCGACATAGCGGGCAGCCGCGGCCGCCAAGCCGACCGCGAGGGCGTCGATCGCGCCCACCACCCACCGCACCGCATCACCACTGACCGAGGCGAGCTCCAGCGCCGCACCTCCGGCGCTCCCGCCGGGCAAGTGGGCATCCACCTCGTCGAGGGCGCGCGAGATCTCCCGGCCCGCCAACGCCAATGACCCTCCGAGCGGGTGAAGCCGGTCGCCGGCGCTCACCAGCCGGGACGGTGCCACCGCCAGTGCAGCCGGCATGCCGACCCCCTTCGCCGCTCCCGGTGAGTGGCCTGACCTCATGCTGACCAGCCCGCCGAGGCCGCTTCAAGGCCGAGCCACCGACGTGTGGATATCCTCCGGCGATGACCGACCGGCGGCTCGCCGTCCTGGGGACGGGTCTAGTGGACGCACAGCAGCCGATCCTGCGCGCGGACGATCTCGGCGTGCTGCGTGGCGACGGCGTGTTCGAGACGCTGCTGGTCCGCGACGGCGCCCCGTGGCTGCTCGACGAGCATCTTGCCCGGCTGGCTCGCTCGGCCGAGCGGATGACACTTCCCACCCCGGCCGACCGCGAGTGGCGCGAGCTGATCGATCTGGTGCTCGAGTCTTGGCCGGCCGAGGAAGCGGCCGCTCTGCGCCTGGTCTGCACCCGCGGAGCCGAAGGCGGCGGCCCCCCTACGGCCTTTGCGACCGTCGCTGCGGTGCCGACCGAGACGGTCCGCCAGCGGACCGAGGGCGTGCGCGTGCTCACCCTGTCGCTCGGCCTCACCGCTTCAGCCCGCGCGGCGGCGCCTTGGCTCCTCGGCGGCGTCAAGACGACGTCGTACGCAGTCGCCATGGCGGCCCTGCGGGAAGCCCGCGCGCACGGCAGTGACGACGCGATCTGGCTGTCGGCCGACGGCGATGTGCTGGAGGCGCCGACCTCGACCGTGGTGTGGGCGCTCGACTCGACCCTGTGCACCGTTCCGGCCGATACCGGCATCCTGACCGGTACGACGACCGAGCACCTGTTCGCCCGCGCCTCGTCAGCCGGGTGGACCGTCGCCCGCCGGCAGGCCCGGATCGCCGACCTGCACGCCGCCGATGCGGTCTGGTTGCTGTCCTCGGTGCGCGGCGTCGCGGCCGTGACTTCCATCGACGGCCACCCCAGGGGCGACGGCGGGCTGACCCCGGCGATCCACAAGATGTTGGGACTTTGAACTACTCCGTTGCGCGCCCAGCGCTCGCGTCGTACGGTGCCAAGTACACGAGAGAGGAGGTGGTCCAGCGTTGAATATGCCCAGGACACGTGAGGTGGCTGTCCGCTAGCCGCTACTCCGGACTCGGGATTGACCCGTCGCGCCGCGAGCAACGGCGGACAGCGTAGGCCCCGACAGTCACCCGACCTCCGGGCGCCGGACCTTGTCCAGCCGGCCCTTGATCAGCCCGACAGGGCGCGTCGAGGAAGCGCCCCGGGGGTCGTTTACGGCCAGTAGCATCGCCCTCAGATTCGGACCAGCCGCGCTGATAGGTGCGCCTGCAGTTGCTGCCCCACCGCCGCCATGTCCGCCGCGTACATCAGATCCCCCTCGACAATCCCGTACAGCCGGGTGTTCGCGGTGACCTCCTTCGCGCTGGCCGTACGCACCACCGCGTCGGTCGCCAACTCGATCCTGGTTCCCGCAACGCGCCCGTAGTAGATCTCGACGATCCCGGTCGGATGCGCCAGGAGCACCTCCACGCCGTCGTCGGGCTGTGGCCGCCACCAACCCACCTCGCGGGCCGACGGCCGCAGCGGCCGGCCCTCGCCGTCGATCAGCCAAGCTCTCGACTCGTAGGCCAGCACCGGCCGGCCGTCGTGGCTGAAGCGGACCTCCTGGGCGTAGTCGGCGGTCGTAATCGTGGGATAGCCGACCTTGCCCGTCCCGCGCCACCGGCCGATCAGCGGCAGCAGCGGCAGCAGGGCCGGATGCAGGTCGGGACCGGAGCGCAGGTCGGCGGTCTCGGCGTAGGGATAGCCGGGATCGGTCATCGCGGCGGGCGATGGAGCCGGTAGGCGGTGTAGCCGGCGCAGGCAGCGGTCAGCAGGAACGCCAGGACGAGCAGCACCACGTAGCCGGCCCCGAGCATTCCTGCACGGTACGGGAGGCGGCGGCCGTGTCCGGGCGCCGACACGGCGGCGGGCGACCCGGCGACCGAGCCGGAGCCTAGCCGGCCGCGGCGGCGGGCTGCTCGCCCAGCGGGAGGGTGACGCTGTTAAGCCCCGGGTCGGCACTCAGTGTGAGCTGGCCGGTGCCCCGCGCCGACAGCGCCCGCACCGTCCAGCTGCCCGGAGCGGCGAAGAACCGGAACTCCCCGCCGGCCGAGGACACGACCTCGGCCGTGAATTCACCGCTCGCGTCCAGCAATCGGACGTAGGCGGACTCCACCGGATCCCCGGCGGCCGTCACGACCCCTTGGATCAGCGTCTGGCCGGCAGCGACCGCGACCGCGCCGCCCTGGACCGGCGCTCCGCAGCCCATCAGACGCTCTTCTCGACGGGCACGCCGACCAGCGAGCCGTACTCGGTCCACGAGCCGTCGTAATTCTTCACCGACGGATGCCCCAAAAGCTCCCTCAACACGAACCAGGTGTGCGAGGAGCGCTCGCCGATGCGGCAGTAGGCGATGGTCTCCTTGGATTCGTCGAGCCCAGCCTCTGAATACAGCTTCCGCAGGTCGTCGTCGGATTTGAAGGTGCCGTCGTCGTTGGCCGCCTTCGACCACGGGACATTGATCGCGGTGGGAATGTGGCCGGCCACCTGCGACTGCTCCTGCGGCAGATGGGCCGGCGCCAGCAGCCGCCCGGCGAATTCATCGGGCGAGCGGACGTCCACCAGATTCTTCGTGCCGATCGCGGCAAGGGCCTCGTCGCGGAATGCACGGATCGAGGTGTCGGGCTCGGCTGCGGTGTAGGTCGTGGCCGGGCGGTCGGGCACTTCGGTGGTGAGCTCGCGGGAATCCAGCTCCCACTTCTTGCGCCCACCGTCGAGAAGCTTCACATCGCGGTGGCCGTACACCTTGAAATACCAGTACGCGTAGGCGGCGAACCAGTTGTTGTTGCCCCCGTACAGGACGACCGTGTCGTCGTTGGAGATGCCGCGCTTGGACAAGAGCTGGCCGAAGCGCTCGCTGGAGACGAAGTCCCGTCGGACGGGATCCTGCAGGTCGGACTTCCAGTCGAGCTTGACGGCACCGGCCAGGTGCCCTTTGTCGTAGGCACTGACGTCTTCGTCGACCTCGACAAAGGCGACGCCCGGGGTGTTCAGGTGCTGCTCGGCCCAGTCGGCGGACACGAGCACATCGTTGCGACTCATCTGATCAGGACTCCTGGTGAATTGTCGGACGCTCGGGCGCGAAAGCTCAGAGGGTCGGACAGGCGCAGCTGCCGAGGCGGCACAGGTCCACCACGCGGCGCTTGGTCAGGAAGGGACTGATCATGGCTACCGAGACTAGCAGCCGCAAACTGGCCCGACCCCGGACCGATTCGGCCCACGGGGGTGAGGAGGATGGGCGCTATGTTTCCCTTTGACCGGATCAATGCCCTCGAGCAGGACACGAAGCTGGACAAGGTGGCGACCCCGCTCCAGCAGCTGGTGCAGAAATATGTCCGCCCGCAAGGTCTGCGTGACGTCCTGCACGGGGTGCCGATGGGGCACCCGGCCCACCCCATCCTGGTCCAGGCGCCGATCGGCGCCTGGATGTCGGCTGTTCTTCTTGACCGGCTGCCGGGAGCGGAGAAGAGCGCCGACGTCTTGATCGGTGCGGGGGTGCTCACGGCGTTTCCGGCGGTGCTGTCGGGGCTGGTGGACTTCTCCGACCAGAATCCGGAGCACGCCCGGGTCGGCCTCGTGCACGCGATGGCGAACACCACGGCACTCGCCCTCTTTGCCGGCTCCCTGGTCGCCCGCGCCACCGGCCGCCGTCGGCTCGGACGCGGGCTGGCCCTGCTCGGCGTCGCGGAGGTGTCCTTCGGCGGCATGCTCGGCGGCCACATCTCCTTCCATCAGGCCGGTGGGGCCAACCATGTGGCCGACGTCGCCCATCGGGTGGCCCCGGGCTGGCAGCCGGCGGGCAGCTTCGACGACCTGCCGCAGGGAGAGGCGGTCCGCCGGATGGTCGGCGACGTGCCGGTGTTCGTGCTGCGGTCAGGCGCGACGGCGACGGTGCTGGCCGATCTCTGCAGCCACCTGTCGGCCCCGCTGTCCGAGGGCGAGATCACCGGCGCCGGCGCCGACCGCTGCGTGGTTTGCCCCTGGCACCACAGCACGTTCCGGCTCTCCGACGGGGCCGTGGTCCACGGGCCGGCGACGGCGCCCCAGCCGGTCTTCGACGTCCGGGTCCGCGACGGTCAGCTCGAGGTCTGCCTCCCGTACGCCGTCGGCTGATCAGCCGGGCTGGATGACGGGCTGGATCATCAGGGCTAGGCGGTCCGGCGCAGCACGACGTTGTGCGCCAGCGCCGATACCTGCAAGCCCCCTGATGCGACCCGGACGCCGGTCAGCAGCAGGCCGTACGGCAGATGGCGCAGCGGGAGCGCGCTGCTGAGTTGACTCAGGGCGGCGTCGACCACGGACGCCGGCAGGGGGAGACCTTGGACCTGGCCGTCGGTGATCTGCAGCTCGCCGGCTCGGACGCCGACCCGGGCCGACACGACGAGTTGTAACGTCGCCCCGAACTGGGTGATCGGCAGGCTCAGCTCCAGTCGGTCGCCGCGGGGCGTGAGGCGCAGCCCGGCGATCTTGGTCGCCTTGGCGAGGTCGGCGTAGGCGATGGTGGCGTTGCCCTTGACCGTACGGACGGGCACCGCGTCGACCGATCCGCTTAGCAGCGTGCGCAGCGGAAGCCGGGCGTCGGACAGGTCGACGGTCAACCGCTGCACGGGCAGCCGGTCCCTGTGGAGGTTCCTCATGTCGATCGTGGCGCCGTCGTAGCGACCCCGTACCGCCTGGGTGAGGAAGGGCAGGCCGTGCACCGCTACGGCCGGGGGCCGACCGAGCTTCTCCTCCCGTTGCACCTGGCTGGCGAGGTTGCGTTGCACCAGATACACCGCGGCGCGGTCGGCGCCCACCGCCAGCAACAGCAGGACGACGACGGCGACGAGGAGCCGGCGCATCAGCCGACAATCAGGATGCCGAGCAGGTAGGCGACCGGCGCCGCCGCAACCAGACCGAGCAGCGGGGCGGCGGCGGCGGCGGCCGACTGCAGTGAGAGCGGCGGGTCCGGTACGCCGACGCCTCCCGCCATTGAGGCCCCGAAGTCCATCACGACGGCCACCAAGGCGACCGAACCGCCGATCAGGCCCGCCTGGAGGCCGCTCAGCGACGTGTGATGCGGCGCCAGGAGGCCGGTCAGCGCAGCCGTCGCCACACCGGCCAGGACGATGGCAGTAGCGCCGACCAGCGGGCGGCGAGCCCCTGCCGCCGGCCGCGCGCGGTCGAGGCAGGCCACGTCGACCAACGCCACCGCGCAGGCCAGGCCATACGCGGCGATCACGGCCGTACCGTCGGGCCGGCGCTCAAGAACCAGGAGCGTGGCCAGTGCGACGGTGCCGAGTACCACGCAGAGTGTCGACGACATCGCCTCGGTGACCCGGGCCCGGGCGACACCGCGGGTCAGCTGGACCACGACGGTGGCGAGCACCGATAGGCCGACCACCCCGCCGAGCGGGGCCAGGGACGACGCCCGGCCGGCCACGACGTCGGCCGCGACAAGGGCACCGCCGGCCACCGCGGCGACCGCACGTGGGCTCGGCGGCCGGGTGGCGAGCACCGCGGCGACGGCGAGCAGTTGCAGGACCACCACCGCGATCAGGAGTGGCCGGGCCCCCAGGCGGGCAGCCAGGGCGACCGCGGCGGGCAGGACGGCCGAGACGATCGCAGCCACCAGCCAGGAGCCAGGACGCACCCCCGGCCGCGCGGTGGTAAGGCTCACTCGGTGATGGTGCCAGAGCCAGCCGGGCCCGGCGCTATCCTGCCCGATGACAGGAGGTGGCCGTGGAGCTGCTGGTCCTGACCGGGGATCACCCCACGCATGTGCTGCCGGCCCTGGACTTCTTGGGGCATGCGGTCAAGGGCGCGCCGTTGGACGTCCGGCCCCTCATCGACGGCCCGGCCGCCGACGCGGTTTTGGTCGACGCGCGCGCCGAGCTGACGACGGCCCGGGGGACCTGCCGACTGCTGCGGACCACCGGCATCGGCGTTCCCCTGCTGGTCGTGCTGACCGCCGGCGGGCTCGCCGCCATCTCGGCCGACTGGGGTGCCGACGACATCTTTCTCGACACGGCCGGCCCGGCGGAGGTCGAGGCGCGGCTCCGCGTGGCGGTGGGCCGCTTGGCCGGCAGCAGCGAGGAGTCGTCGGTGGTGAAGGCCGGTGACCTGACGATCGATCCGGACACCTACCTCGCCCGGCTGCGGGGCCGGCCGCTCGACCTCACCTACAAGGAATTCGAGTTGCTGCGGTTTCTGGCCCAACACCCGGGCCGGGTCTACACCCGCGGCCAACTCCTACAGGAGGTGTGGGGGTACGACTACTTCGGCGGCACTCGCACCGTCGACGTCCACGTCCGCCGGCTGCGCGCCAAGCTCGGCGCCGAGCACGAGGCGCTGATCGGTACGGTCCGTCAGGTCGGCTACAAGTTCGTCTCCCCGCCGACCGCCCGGGTGACGGTGCCCTGAGCATGGCCGAGCCGTCGCCGATCGGGGTCGACGTGACCCGCCGGCTGGGGGCTGACGAGGTGGCCGCCGTGCTCGCCCTCGTGGACTCGGTGACCGACGCCGACGGGGTCCGCCCGCTGTCCGAGCACGTCATGCTGCATCTGCGCTACGGCGGGGACGCCGACGCCCGCCACCTGCTCGCCCGGCAAGGGGACCGGCTGGTCGGGTACAGCCACATCGACATCAGTGATGCGGTGGCCGGCTCCTCGGCGGAGCTGGCGGTGCGGCCCGACGCCCGTGGGCACGGGGTGGCCGGTGCGCTGGTCCAGCGACTGCTGCAGGAGGCGCCCGACGGGCGGTTACGGCTCTGGGCGCACGGCCAGCAGCCGGCGGCAGCAGCGTTGGCGCGCAGGTGGGGCTTTCGCCGCGAGCGCGTGCTGTGGCAGATGCGCCGGTCATTGTTCGCCCCACTGCCGGCGCCGCGACTGCCGCCGGGTATTCGGTTGCGTCCGTTCGTACCCGGTCAGGACGAAGCCGCCTGGACCGAGGTCAACAACCGGGCGTTCGCCGACCACCCGGACCAGGGGCACTGGGGCGTGGACGAGATAAGCATCCGGGAGCGGGAGCCGTGGTTCGACCCGGCCGGCTTCCTGATCGCCGAGCGAGCCGACGGCGCCATGGCGGGTTTCCACTGGACCAAGGTGCACGGCGGGAGCCCCGGCGGTCCGGCCGACGGCGACCATGCGCACGAGGCGATCGGCGAGGTCTACATCCTCGGGGTCGACCCGTCGGCGCAGGGCCAGGGGCTGGGTCCGGCGCTCACTCTGGCCGGCCTGCGTCACCTGCGCTCCCGCGGCCTGTCCCAGGCGATGCTGTACGTCGACGAGTCCAACCCCGCGGCCATTGCGGTGTATAAACGACTCGGCTTCACCCGCTGGGACACTGACGTCTCCTTCGCCCGGGTTTAGGGCGCGGGTTGCGGGCAACGCCTTGACCGTCCACACCGACTATCCCGCCCCATCTATTCCGCCCCGACTGTGAGGAGTCACGATGGCTAGCCAGCACACGCCCGCCGACGACATCGTCTACGACCTGGTCAGCATCCAGTACCACGCGCTCAAGGGCGCGGAGCTGAGCGACAAGTTCATCGCCGACGCCGAGGACCACGCCGACGTACGCGAATTCCTGGAGCAGGTGAAGACCGAGGATGCAGCCCGCGCCGTCAAGTGCCACCAGCTCCTGGGCCAGCTGACGAAGCAGGGCGGCATCGGCTGATTCGCGCGCTGCTCAGGGCAGCGGCTGACGCAAGTCGGTCAGCGGGCTCATGAAGTCGCCGTGCTTGCTCACCCGGGTCAGCACGTCGTCGCTGGCGAACACCAGATCCTCCGGTGACCGGCAGGCCAGCACTTCGTCCCAGGTGATCGGCGTCGAGACGGTCGGGCGCGGCCGGGCCCGCAACGAATAGGCGGCCACCGTGGTCTTGGCGGCGCTGTTCTGGCTCCAGTCCACCAGGATCTTCCCTGGCCGCAAGGCCCGGGTCATCCTCGACACCACCAGGGCCGGATTCTCTTGTTCTAGGCGCTGCGCCAGCTCGCGGGCGTACGCCCAGGGCCGCTCGGCGTCGACCTCGGCCAACGGGACGTAGAGCTGCATGCCCTTGGAGCCGCTGGTTTTGGGCCAGGCCCGAAGCCCGTCCTCGGCGAGCACGCCCCTGATCAGTACGGCCACTTGGCAGCACTCGACGATGGTGGCCGGGGCGCCCGGGTCGAGGTCGAACACCAGCAGGTCCGCCCCGCGTACGCCGCCCCGGGGGCCGACCGTCCACATCGGGACGTGCAGCTCGAGCGTGGCCAGGTTGGCGGCCCACAACAATGACGGCAGGTCGCCCACGACGGCGAAGTTGATGCTGTCGCGGTTCTTCGTGCTTCCCGGGGTCGCGATCGTGACGGTCGGCACCCAGTCCGGCGCGTGGCGCGGGGCATTCTTTTCGAAGAAGAACTTGCCGTCGACCCCATCCGGATACCGCTTCAGGGTCAGCGGACGGTCGCGCAGGTGGGGCAGCAGCACCGGCGCGATCCGGGTGTAGTAATCGAGCACCTGGCCCTTGGTAAAGCCGACCTCGGGATACAGGACCTTGTCGAGGTTGGACAAGATCAGCTCCCGTCCCTCGACCTCCACGCGCACCTTCGGCGAGCTGGGACTCATCGGCCGTGCCCCGCCACGATGAGCCAGTCGCCGCTCTGCCGGCCGGCCCGGTACGTCGATGCCTGTCGCTTGGCGACCACTCCGGCCAGACCCTGCTCCTGGCTGGCCCGCAGCCCCGCCACGCCGCCGCCGGGGAAGTACGGCGGGGTCTGCCACGACGGCCCGGCCAGTCCCAGCTCGTCCAGGCGCCGCCGGCGTCCGGCGTACGCCACGTCTATCAGCGGCTCGCCGTCGAGATGGAGCAGGTCGAAGATCAGGTAGGTGACCGGCGCAGCGGTCACCAGCCGGCCGATCGCGGCCGGGGTCCCGGCGGTGCGGCGCTGCTCGAGCCGGTCGGTGGACGGCTGCCCAGTGGCGTCGAAGGCGACGATCTCGCCGTCGAAGACCGCCGACACGCTGCCCATCGCCGCCCCGAGTGGGCGCAGCTCGGGATAGGCGGCGGTGACCTCGCGGTCCGCGCCGTCCAAGGTGCGGATCCGCCCGCCGTCGACGTAGACCACAGCCCGCTCGCCGTCCCACGCCATCTCGTAGCCCCAGAGGGCGTCCTCGGCGGCCGCCGGCAGGGCGCCCGCCGGCTGGGCCTGCATCGGCTGGACCAGCGCGGGGACCGGCCGCCAGCCCGGTCGCGGGGGCGGGTCCATCCGGTGGATCATCCAGTCCCGTTTGCCGCGGGTGCGAAACAGCACGTAGCGCCCGCTGATCCGGGAGCCGTGCAGGACGACCTTCACCTCCCGCTCGGTCCACTTCTCACGCTCGTAGGTGCCGTGATCCCAGGCGATGACGTGGCCGCCGCCGTACTCACCGGCCGGGATGTCGCCGGCGAAAGCGGCGTACTCGAGTGGGTGGTCCTCGGTCTGTACGGCGAGGTGGTTGGTCTTCGGGTCCAGCGGCAGGCCCTTCGGCACGGCCCACGACACCAGGACGCCGTCGCGCTCCAGCCGGAAGTCCCAGTGCAGGGCGCGGGCGTGATGCTCCTGGATCACGAAGGTGTCGCCGTTGCCGGCCGGCAGCGGACGGGCGTCAGGCACCGGCTCGGGTGTCCGGCCGGCGTCGCGCTTGCCGCGATAGGTGTCGAGCTCCCGGGCCACGGCGACCGCTAACCTGCGGCCGCGTTGACGGCGGCGCTCGGTGTCGCGTTGACCGCGGCGGCCTGGCGCAGTACGCGCAGCGGGGTCGCGGCCCGGCGCAGCCGGCCGTCCCGGTACGTCACGCCGCCCCGGAGCCGTTCCACGACCGCCAGCCATATGCAGACGCCCCGCTCCAGCACCCACAGCGGAGCCAGCAGCGCAGCCACGGCCGGGAAGTGATCGGCCCCGCCACCGCGATGGCGGCCGGCTTCGGCGATGCCTGCGATGACCGCGGCCGCGCCGGCCAGCCCGGCCCAGCGGCGCCGGGACACCGCGACGGTGAGCGCGGGGAGCACTGCCAGCGAGACCACGAGGTGCAGCGGCCGGGCCAACTCGTCGTAGGCCTGGCGGACCCGCTGCCCCAGGAAATGCTGCGCGGACGGCGGCTGCCGGGTGACCAGCAGCGAGCGGTGCCAGCTGACCCGGCCGCCGTAGGCGCGGACCGTCCGGAGCAGCTCGAGATTTTCGAACATGACGTCGCCGGCGTAGCCGTCGGAGCGACGCAGCGCCGAGCGGCGTACGCCTAGGGTGCCGGGATAGTCGCCGTCGAGCGCCCGGTGCACCAGCACCCGGGCGGTCTCGTACACCGCGTGCCAAGTCAGCGGAGCGAAGTAGTTCTGGGGCACGACGACATCGGCGCTCGCCAACCCGGCCACGACCGCCGCGAGGCCGTCCCGGTCGTAGCGGACGTCGTCGTCGGCGATCACGACGAGCTCGTGGCCGGCCAGGTCCAGGCCGGTGAGGACGCCGCCCACCTTGCCCATCGGCGACGCCCGCTCGGCCGCTACCGGCACGTGCCGCCCTAGGTGTGCCCAGGCACGGTGCTGGCGGTCGAACACGTCGGCCGCAGAGCCGTCCACGACAACGAGATCGTCGACCTCGCCGGCCAGCCAGCTCAGGTAGGCAGTCAGCTCGGTCGCCGGCCCGTCCGCACTGCGGATGGGGAGGACGTAGCTCACCGGCAGCGGGCGCGGCGGTCCGACCGCGCCGGCTATCGGCCCGTCCGCCATGCGCACCTCCGATAACATCGCCGGATCATGGTCACGATAAGCCGGGACGTCGCGACATCGGCCACGGGCGTGTGGGACATCCTCGCCGACGGCTGGACCTACGCCAGCTGGGTGGTGGGCGCCGCGCACATC
>JAABUK010005647.1_pt1 | contig 19279 bp, 30 predicted proteins | sample 5559141 | NCBI WGS metagenome assembly JAABUK01 (sample SAMN10711869, study PRJNA513367) | rock metagenome | isolation source: Antarctica rocks | place: Antarctica: Victoria Land, Pudding Butte nord | collected 2016-01-03 | reverse complement strand
CATTTGGGCACGGCGTATAGGCACGCCTTGATTGTGGTCAAACAAACCATATGTGACTTGCCTCTTTGACAGCTGTGGGGAAGCTGGCAACAGAGCGTGAATAAGCCAGCAACCGCTCCAATACTCCTTTGTCTAACTGCACCTTCAGCTCAGCTTCTCCAGACCCTGCCAGCTCACTGATGAGTGTCGACAACTGCATGCATTCACTCTTTCAACTTCCCTTGCGTACACGTATAGTGTGCTCGACAGTCAAGTTGAGTACATGTTTCCTTGCAGCCAGATGCAGCTGCTGCATTGCACTTGCAACTTGACCAGAATTGCTACAAGATTGCAGAGGACAGCACAATACCAGTCGTGAGCAGGACAGCACAACACCAGTCATGATGCATAGACCTGATTGGCCTGATGTAAGACAATCATTATGCACACTTGAATACTCCTGATGAACAGATCTGATGAGTTTGTGCTCGCTGAGGTGCATGCTTGCATGGCAAAAGTTTGTGCAGCAAGCAGAAACCAAGCTGTGCACCTTGTCTTTGTGATCCTTCTCAACCTCCCCCACACTGATGTTACCAGTCTTTGTCCCAACAAGCATGACAGCACTGCATAATCCGCAGACTACGTGTTTGCCTTGTTGCTGATATTCCTTGCGGGCCAGTTTGACACAGCCCTTGGCAATGTTGCATTGTCAGCAGGCTTACCAAATCCATATCAGCTTCTCAAGCATGGATTTCTTGTACTGCGTCTGGTCAAGCACCTACAAAGACAAACTGCTGCATCATTCCCCGGTTGTACAGTGATTGGACTGCTATGAATGCAAGCAAACGCTGATTGCTTGCCCTCAACATGAATGGTGTTAACAGTAAGTTCAGGTCTGCGTGTAAGTGCAAATTGGTGGCAGGTTCAATCTAGGAAAAGCTCCTGTCAAGCTTGACAGCGCATAAAGCATGATTGCCACAGCCTTGGCTTGTGGGTACCTTACAGCTGAGGTCTCCTGCAGCCAGTCTTGCAGCAAAAGCATGTGCATGCTTGCCTGTGACTGCTGTCAAGCCCTCAGGATTGGCATCCGTCTTGCCGTCTATGGGTGTTTCACCCTTCTTTGACACGGCAAAGTAGACCAAGGCCTGCATTGTCACACATTTGCACACCACTTTAGCTGGAGCCGCCTCTTAAATTACATTGTGTGTGCAGGTGATGGCTGTGGCTGATATGGTCAATCTGGAATTTCCGTTGCCTGAAAATGTATGCATGTTTCTGCACAACATGCATGCAGGGCTACTGATACATTTCTTGCCTACTGATGAGACAGAAACATAGGCCCAGGAAATTCATGTTGGCTGGAGTCAAATGGCCTGCATCAAGACGTGTGACTGTGTGCATCACAGGCATGACGCCCGACATTCAAATGATCATATAAAATGCAGTCAGCTCACAGCTGCTGACCTGTGTGTTGTTTCCAAGGTAGCGTGCATCTAGCCAAGGTTGCAGCATGCCGTTCTGGATGAACACAAGATCTGTAACAACACAACAAAGCTGTGATAGAGCATGCTGTGCACATCAGCATTGCACACTGTAAGCAGCTGCACAGCTGATTGGCCTGAGTCCATTGTCTATACCTTCTCTGCGATCCTCAGGTGTGGAGTCCAGGACACCCTGCAAGTCGTTGTTTCTGGTACACACAATGATAGGGCCTGGAGGACCTTCCACTGCCTGACCTCTTTCTATGATTTTCTGCAGTACAGCAACTATGGTTGGTGCAAGCTTGCACATATACGCACATTACATAAGCTTGCGCTGTTCGCGTGGCACATTCTCGGTCGCCGCGCTGGCTATATCGGGCCAGGCGATACGCAAATACAAAAAGTCAACGGTGCGAATTGTGCAAGAGATCAAGGGATCGATACGTCAGAGCCGCTGCCGAGCTTTTTGAGGGCTGTTCCGACACGTCCACTGCCAACTAGAGTGAAAGCCTGCAACAGAAAACGACCAGCGGCTGCATTTTGTCAGCAAAGGCTATGTCAAAAACGTCACTTGCGCACGCGGAGTTAGTCGATTCGACAAGTCTTGCCGGGACTCACCTGATCATTGCCACCTTGCTGTCTTGCTGCCGATACTGACATACTTCGGCACCTCTCAAGGTTTTTCGAAGTGATGTGCGCCCGACGTCGACTGGCAGATGGCTGGCATATGCATACGACCTTTTGGATCGCAACACTGTTGTAAGGCACAAACGCTGTAACAGGCTGCAATGAGCGCCAGGATATGCGTTCAATAAGCTTGGTGCATTGATGAGCCTGCATAGTGTGCAGGTTGTCGGAACGTATATTATCGTCAGCAGATTGCAGGGCAAGCAGGGCAATTTGCAGTCCTTGCGTTGGGGCTGTTTGGCAGCAGCCAAATTCCTGATAGGGTATCAAGCTAATTAGCTCTGGCTACCCTTACCCTAGCACTTGCATGCGGTCTGCAATAGAGCTGCAGCAACAAACGCTCAACACCACCGCACATTTTGGCGTTCGCCACGATCCCAGACAGCCTCGAACATCGGAGCTTGGATAGCAGCATCGGGAACGCGTACCGTGTCAACACTGTTGCTCTGCCTCAGCACTGCAGTCCTGCAGTCAGATCGCAAGAACTACTGAGTAGCTGGGACAAGTTCTCGTGGCGCAGGCGGCTATTCGTGTCTCGCGATTACAGTGACGAATGCCCGGGAGTTCATCGCCCACCGAGGTTGATTGGGAAAAGTAAGCAGCGAAAAGTAATACCTGCAACTGTCTTTCTAGCTAGTATGTCTCGGCTCCAATTGCGTGGACGTATGATCTGATACAGTACGTAGCACACATCAACCAAATTGTGCCCGCATCACTGTCTGACGCATGTAAATCATACAGGTTGAACAAGACCAAGTTTATAGTTGTTGGAGCTGGGTTGTTTTCGGTAGGTTCTTCTGTTGCGCCAATTGAGTTGAAACCGTGCTACTTCATGCATAGACAGGCTCATTGGTTGCTCAAGCTTTGTGGCCTGCCTGCCTAACCTGTCAAAGAGCATTTTCTGGACATGCGTGCCCAGGTCTGTTGACCTTAACTGCTTTGCAGGGTGTCACAACATGCCTCTTCCCTCTCACTGTTGTCAAGACAAGGCAGATGGCAATCCAAGGAGCACCCACAGGTCTTTGGGTAAGTAGCAAATCCATACTGGGATGTGCAGTCTCCCTTTTACCTGCAAACTTGTTTCACTCTCTGCATGTGCACATTCTGTGTGCCCATCTTGTACTTGGTGCCAACAGACCAAAGAAGCGTATACATTGCGTTGTGGTGTGTAGGGTGCTAAGGAGACAGCCAGAGTTATACTGAATACAGATGGCATTTCAGGACTGTACAGAGGCTTTGGCACTGTGGTCTTTGGTGCCATCCCTTCTCGCATCGTAGGTCATGCTGCTGCTGCATGTCTGCTGCTCTGCGTTTGCAATTAACATACCCATTCACAGCTGCAAGCATCCTCATTGCAGAACATCACAGGTTGCCACTGACAAGCCTGTTAACAGACATCCGTGAGATGCTCACCATGAATGCTGTTGACAAGCATGTGATCGTCACCTACTGCGGTACTGGCTCCTGCATCCAGAGCTTGACCTGCTGTGCTTGAACAGGTGTACTTGACAACCCTAGAAGCCATGAAGAGCGTAGCAACCCCATTCGCCGACAGAATCTCAGCAAATGAGACCCAGGCTGCCGGCGCAGCCAACTTCATTGCTGGGGCAGTTGCTTCGCTCGTCACCCAGAGCATCATTGTACCAGTCGATGTTGTCAGTCAGAGATTGATGGTCAATGACCGGCCGTTGCAGCCAGCCTCAACCCCAAAGACCCACCCCAGCAGCAGCAAAACCAGCAGTAATGGTAGCCAAAAGGCAGGCCTCCCTACAAATCAAGCGCGAGCAGCATCCACAGCAGCTTTTGCTCCTGGCAGACAGAACGGCTTTGCTCTAGCCCGGCTCATAGTGCAACAAGATGGTGTAAGGGGCTTGTACAGAGGCTTTGGTGCTTCTGTTGCCACCTTTGTACCATCCAGTGCAATCTGGTGGAGTGCGTATGGTGCCTATCAAAAGGCCATTTGGCACCAGTATGAAGGGCTTACAGGGCAACGTGCAGAAGGTCAAATGCAGGCTCGCTCCCCTTCAGAGGTGGTTGCTGTACAGACATCATCAGCGGTGCTGTCTGGTTTAACTTCTGCAGTCTTGACCAACCCACTGGATGTGGTAAAGACACGGTTACAGGTGGCAATGAGGCAACAAGACGGTCAGCATCCAACATTCAGGGCAATTGCACAGAAGCTGATAGCAGAAGAAGGACCTAAGGGGCTTTTGAGGGGGGTAGCCCCTCGTATCACCAGCACTGCCCTGTGGAGCACATGTATGGTTACAACATACGAGTTCTTGAAGCGGATATGCCTGAAGCCAGAGTTCCGTGACGACTCATAGTGCTGCAAAGAGTAGAAAGTAGTTTCAAGAATTGAGTAGTAGTCTTATGTTCTGGATTTGCGTCTGGTCTGTGCGGGTGGCTTATATGTACATGTTTGTTTTGTAGACTGTCACAACCTTAAAATGCATATTCATTTATTTGGTTCATACTTCACTGCCTTTGTGTCTCCACTCGTCTTTCAGTGCTACATGATTGACTTTGCAGCGTCTCAGCACGTTGGTGAGTGTGCTATGAAGCTGTATCACCCAACAATCTGATAAAAAGGCATGCTGCTTTATTGCACTCGAGATTCTGGGCAGTGCGTAAAATTGCCAGAGCTGATTGTTGATCTTAGCTTGTGCAACATATGCATTGTTGTTGCTGCAACCTGTGACACCCTGCAGGGTATGCGCAGCACAGCAGTGTAGTGAACTTGTGTTCTGAGACAACAGCACTGCCCTGTGAAGCGTATGTATGATCGCAACACACGACTTTTTACAGCAGCTTTGCAACGTTCGGAAGCCATAGATTTGCAACGAGCCAGCAAGTCTGTACTGAAGGCAATCACAAAATCAGAGAGAGGGTAGTTGCACAGATGCCCATGCTTCACTTTCACACGGGGGCCCTTGCTCCCAGACTACAGTGGACTGAGTACTTGCACAAGCAATAGGTGAAACTTGCGACGGGTACTGTGATAGTGATCTTATATGAGTCGCTGTTTCTGCTGTTGACAAAACCCGGCAGAGCACAACAGAGGGGAGGACATCAGCAGGACTTCTCTTTCACTATTGCATGCTTGGGTCTGGAGTGTCATGCCTGCTGCCTTTCCAAGCTGCTTGATAAAATTGTATCCTTGCAGGAGTCAGTTGAACTTCCAATCATGCTATCAAGTGCTGCCAAGCCTCATATCATACATTCATCACGCCTGAGCCTCCCATTCTAGCATGAACTGTTTCAGGAATGCCTCCATGAAAGCATGCCTGCTTCTGGCCCGCTTCCTGCCAGCATCTGTTTTCATCATACCCTGAAGGCCACAGCAAGCTTGTTATGTGCTGGACAGATGCTGGATATGCAGGCCTGCAATCACGACTGCGCCACCTTACAGCAAGTGACGGGGTGCCATGAGCATCGTCAAAGGGTCTGGCAGACACATTCAAGCACATCCTGCCGAAAAATGCTTGCCTGGCAGAGGTTTGCAAGCAAGCCTGAACAAGGTACCTGCAGCTTCAGCAGCTTCTCGTAGAAGTGGTTGATGGTCGTTGGCTTTTGTGAGCTGTCCATGTAGGCAGCCTTGGTCAAATTATTTCTGGGCTGAACTGCTGGATCGTACAAGGGCCGTGGAAACTTGCCTCCAAACGTGAAACACCTTGCAATGCCTATTGCCCCTATAGCATCCAGCCTGCACCACCACACTGACTGCTTGTACGAATGGCATTATCACACGCACACATGATGCCTTGGGGCTCAGTCTTGTGTGCACTTCAGACAGGAAACGCGTAGTCAAATGTCATGTTACAAGGCAACTGAGAAAGGCATGTTGACCTGTCAATCTATACCTGTCTGCATCTTGTACCACAGCGAGCTCAGGACTTGTGATACGCCTACCAGCGCCAATCTCATCCTGAAGATACACCCACATGTGTAAGCATGCAGTCTAGCAACAAATGTACAAGGTAATTCATTGCAGCAAAAGCAAAGTTGCAGATGCTAGGTGGTTCATAACAACGGCACAGCAAGCAATTGCAGCTTTTAGCAGGAAAGCATGACTGTACCTTGAAGCCAATACCCTGTATGATATCCAGAACAGCTTTCTGCTTGTCTTGTGGGTAGCTATGTTGCTGCAGATACTCCTGCTCACATGCCAAAATGTTGACAATGGTGGTCTCCTGCAGTTTTCTGTGCATTCACTGCAAGCAAAGCATCTGCAGCATGCTAACGCACACCTGAACAGTTGTTGCTGCTGCTGTCTCACTGCCGCTGTACTTCCAGTCTTGTATATCATGCAAAAGACTTGCAATTTCTACAAGCTCTAAATTCTGCAATCAGATCAGCGCTTGTACATCGCTTGTGTACAAGCCGGCATCTGTCGCACAAAGATGCCGGCCCCATAGTCCTATAGCACCTGGCAATACCGCATTCCCTTCTTCTCTTGCCAGAGCTAAAGCCAGCTTCCTCACTCTATCGATGTGACTGCGAGCAGTCAGTTTTGCAGGGGAGTCATGCACGGCCGTGCTTGCTGATTGACCTGCTCGCTGGCAATTGCTGGACGAATGTACCTCCAATCATGACTAGCATCGTGGTCCAGCGCAGTGATCTGCTCCCGCACAAACCTTTCCGTTCTCGATATGAAGTCTGCAGGCTCTTGCATCACAGCTGCTGTCACAATCTTGGTTACCGGTCGTAGCCCAACTGTCAAGACAATAGAACGAAGCAGCATCCGCAAGATGTAGCTTGAGAAGAGGTTGACGGCGACTGGCTATACTGCACGACTGCAAATCAGGCAAGGAAGCGCAGCGTGCACAGCAGCCATTATTAGTAAGGCAGAATTAGCAGGCAATGCCGATCAGCGGCTGCACGCTGCCAACGACCTTGGTGCGTTCGTGGCCTGTACTGTGACGCCATGGTCTCTGCAAAGGTCTCCGATGACACTGTGGTCGCGGGACTGCGTCGCAAGCTGGTGCACCCACACACGTCTCTCTCACAGAAATACCGGGTTTTGTTTTCACTCAGAAACATGCCAGGATCTGCTGCTGAAGCAGCTATTGTCGAAGGCAAGAGAGCTACATCCTCCCAAATTGTGTGCCGTGCACTCAGAGACTTACGCACCGACTATCTCCTTGCAGGCTTGAAGGATGCCTCAGCTTTATTCAGACACGAGGTGGCATATTGCTTAGGACAGAGACAGGACGCAGCAGCCATCAGCACTCTGAAAGAGGTGTTGGCAGATAGCCACGAACATTGCATGTAAGCACAATTTTGGTACTCTGCAAGGCCCCCCTTGCACAATGCTGACAGTGATAGCCTCCTGGCAGGGTGCGGCATGAGGCAGGAGAGGCTCTGGGTGCCATCGGAACCGTGACATGCTTGAAAGAGCTCCAGCAGTATTTACATGACCCTTGCCTAGAGGTGAGGTCTTGCTTGCCCACCGTGCATGCATCTATTGAGCTTGATCCATTTATACAGATTTATGTTTTCAATGCGTGCAAGCTGAGATGTGTGCTGACTTGCATGTCGTTGGACAGCTCTGCCGGCTTGATCTGTACCATCGTCAGTCAGCTCCAGTTTTCTGTGACCTGCAACAGGTAGCGCAGACATGCCAATTGGCTTTGCAAAGAATACAGTACCACAACCAGCATGCAACGCCTGCTGAGCAAGATGAATCTAGGTATTTATCAGTGGATCCCACACCAGCAGCGCCAAGCAGCACACCTGCAAATGAGCTGCGTGCGAAGCTTGTGGATGAAGAAGCACGCATCTTTGATCGCTACAGAGCCATGTTTGCCCTGCGCAACAAGGGGGGCCAGGAAGCTGTCACAGCGCTTGGCGAGGCCTTTGGATCTCAAAGTGCCCTGCTGAAGCATGAGGTTGCTTATGTGCTGGGGCAGATGCAGGATGCTGGGGCTGTTACCACCCTCAGGTGACTTTTGTGCCCTCCAGTCCCTTGTCATGTTTACATGACACTGCGTTTCACAATGAGCACCGTCACTTCTCACACCAGCATCATTTGCATCCAGACACATAGCATGCTGCCGTATCGTGCAATACAGCAAAGAGGGAATAGCAAGCAATTACTGCCTTGCAGGCATGTGCTGAGGGATGAGTCAGAGCATGCCATGGTGAGACATGAAGCAGCAGAAGCCCTGGGATCCATTGCATCCCCAGACTGTCTGCAGCTGCTGACTGACTACTGCAAGGACCCAGAGCCGATCGTGGCTGACAGCTGCGTGGTAAGCATCTGCATCACATTGTTTTTCATTGTCAGTCATAAGCATGATGGCAGGCAGTGTTTGAGTACCTTGGTCCTGCTGTTGTGTCCAGGCTCTGCATAGGCTTGCGTCCAGGGCACTCCGCTTCTCACCAGTCATGAGCACTGATGAGAAGCGCAGTGCCCTTGATGCAAGCCTATATATCCAGAGCCTGGACCATTTGGCGGCATGATCTGACATGGCGCAGATGTTGATGATGAGATATCTGCATCTTGATAGTTTTACCAGTTGTACTTGATTATCTGCCTGAAAATTAGCCTTGGCTAGAGCAGATGCATGCTGTACAGGTTGCTCTTGACATGCTGGAGTTTGAGCAGTCTGGCGCCTTTCAGTATGCAGACACTGGAGTGGCAGTTGAAGCCTAGTGTTATCACTTCATAGTCTGCCCCACATTGCTGATCGCAATCGGGTCCTGCATGGACAGGTTCATCACTGAGACAAACCACGACTTTTATTTGTCGCAATCGACAGCAGCAGACCTGACATATATGGGTAGATGTTATGAAGCAGTATACGCCGACAGAGATGCTACACTCAAACATACACACCCCTGTACTTTGCTTAGAGGTAGAACATACTGACTAGATAGATGATTCCAGTCGAGCATTTATTTGCAATGTTGAAGCTTTCAGATATGTGCGTTGACTTCAGCAAACTGGTAAAAGTGCTGAAATGGACCTTTTGAGTATGCAACTGTGTAGTGATGCTGAAGCTGAGTGTAAATTTGCATATGCTTCTGCAATTTCTATCTTACCCTATTGCAGACCTTTTGCATCACCAGGGTATGTGTTTGATACTGTGACAATCAGAACGTGTACTATAGCGAATGTTGTGCTGCTGTGCACTCATGTGTTGAATCAGGCTAGGTATGGAAATCATGCATTCACAATCTACACGCTGGTCGAGATTGACCTTTGCAAGCCTACAGCTTGCCTACTGAGTCAAATAACATTATTGATTTCACCAATGACATTAATTTCACGACCACCGTACAGAGCAGATATGGCCTGCTCAACATACGTTTTGATGCGCCCTGTGTCCTGCACCAGAGCCAGCAACTTTGGAGCGTTGCTTCTGAGAGCACGCTCTTGCTCTTCTTGCTTAGCCTGCAGCTCGCGTGCCAGCCTGCAAGTCATCTCAACTCAACATTGCCGCCTGGCCATTAATGCTGTGCAAAATGGGCACAGCTTGCACTGTGGCACACTGCCCTTCACAGCGATAGCAGGTGGGCTGTTATTTTACTGAGTTCACAAAGACACTAAAGCCATACTGGTGAATTGTGTAAGACATAGCATGGCAGGCAATCTGGTAGAACCAAACAAACTCTCAAACCAGCTTTATCACGACACACACATTCGTGATCTTTGAGAACTTCAACCTTTGCAAGCAACAATGACACTAACAACAGACAGAGGATGTGCCTGTTGATTCCCTGCACTGTACCTTAGAAATTTGTCATGCTGGCCAGCTTTCTGCTCCAAGGCTCTGACAAGCCTGGTTAGGTACTGCTTGGATGTCTTGATCAGCACCAGCTGCTTTACCTTCTTGCTGGTCATGTTGGACAGCAAGTGATTAACAGCTTCACTCTGCTCTTGGACACTTGACAGGCTCAAGCGCTGTATGCTCTCAGGTGCTGCAGTCGCTAGCGCCTCATGACCACCTGTGCAAACAACAACTATCTCTGCTCAAGCACTTTCAATAAAACATCTGCAATCAGGCCTATCAATGCGCAAGATAGCTTCACGGTCAGGGCACCAAAGTACATATAAAGTTACGGACATATGTGCCATATTTGCAGCAGCATGCCTATGAGTGGCTGAGTGCTCAGCACATTGCAGTGGTCAACTGTTGCGTTGCTTGAGCACAGGGGCTGCTATTACAACAATCGAGGTGCCTGGCCCATGGGTTGCTGTCATGCATGAGCAAGTGCCCAGGCCAACCTGCTGATATGCAGCAGCATAAGATGTGAATGCAGCCTCAACGCACATGGGTCCTGGTGTGATGCAACATCTGGGTCCAGGACTGTCGTAGGCAGAAAAGCAGTTTCTGCCGTAGAAATCGTGCTGCAGACAACCTGAGGGCAGTGCACACACGTGAAGCCAATCCTCATGCACTCATACAGCCTCACCTGACTTGAGTTCCTGTATCTGCTGCAACAGGAAGGAACTGAGCTCATGTAAATCATCAAGAAAGGCTGTTCTGAAGCTGCTGTCTTCAGAGAGCCTCAAAACGCTTTCAAGCCAGGCTTGCCCATGTGCGTCACTTTCAGCCTGCAACCCCGAGGGCGCTGACTGGCTTGCATCAGTATCAAGATCGGCATTCTCAGCTTCTTCTGCTGCTTCAGTGATGTCAATGTCCCAGCTGATGTCGGCATCCTCTGAGGGGCTGACTGCATCTGCCCCTGCGCACACAGCCCTGATCTTGCTTTGCAACACCCGACCTGGTGACAGCCCATCTGGTGTTTGTTGTTCATGAGGTTGCAATCAGACATGCCCTTTCAATGCTTGTTGCTTGTATGTGTCCGGCATTCACATGCACACACTCATGTCATAGATACATCATGTGAAAGTTGTGAATGCCATGTCAAACAAGTCACATTGTAAGCAAGCTTGACAGGAGCTGTGTTGTTTGCAGAGACTGTTGCTCACCCGCAGCGTACCTGCAGTCTCGCTTCAACAAACATGCAAGCAGCCTCTTCATACTACGCAGTACATTGATGGAGATTTGTGACTCACCATGACTATCTGACGCATTTTCTTGTGTGGATGGCTCGAGTGCAACATCCCAATCTATGTCGGCACCCACACCGACATCATCATCATCATTGCCTGCCTCTTGGAGCTGCTGAGGGGCTGAAGGCTCCTCCGCCACATCTGCTATGTCCCACTGGATTTCACTGTGAACCCCACTGGTCGATTCATCTGCTTCCTTTTCTATGCCTGGTGTTTCACCGGTACGCACATTTGCAGCACTTGGGGAAATCGGATGGTCCGGAGACGAGCTCTGGCTGAGAGACCTGTCCTTGACAGCATGCAGTTGCGGCAGCATGGTACTGGGTTCTGGTGCTGCAGCGCTAGCCGTAGCCGAGTGAGCATAGGCTGTGAAAGCAGCATAGTGGTCAATTGCAGCTGCAATGACAGGGCTGCTGAGGTTTGCCAGAGCTTCTTGAAACAAGCCTGGCAGCTGCTGCTGCAGCTGAGCAAGCTCCTTGGCTATGTTGCTGCCCTTCATGCCTAGCTCTGCACATTCCTACGGACAGCACAGATGGATTTGATTGCATCAGTTTATCTGTGAGCATGCAATCACGTCAGACCAATACAGGAAGTTTGTACGTTGCTTGTGCATGTCACATTTGATACAAGGGCTGCCACACACATGCTAAACATGTATGAGGGGCCTCATGTGTCATGCAAGCATTGAAATATACTCCTATATACTGGCTTATGTAAACATTGCTCAGAGCACTTGTCAGCGAGGTTTGTGGCTATGACATGGCATATGCACTTGGGAGATGAGAGTGAAGAACACACCTGCTTGAACTCCTTAGTAGCAGCCTCAGCATTATGTAAGTACTCTTCATGCTTGTGTTCATGGTCTGATAGCTGATGCTGCGTCTTCTCAGCTTGCTTCTTGAAATATGGAATCTCAAAATCTACATTACGTATCAATGTGTTGCCTGCTTCTGCCAGATGAATGTCTGCAGATGAACAGAAGGGCAGTTAGATTCAGGAGTGTATCAAAGACAATGGCAATCTTGATATGAAAAAAAGGCCCTACCTGTGACACTCAAACAGCACGCAAGGCTACATCTTTTGCAATAAAAAGGGAACAAGCATCAACACTTGAGGCTGCATGTCGTCCAGGACTATAGATCATGCAGGATGTGAGGTACATGAGCCAAGATGGTGTTGTCGGTATGAAGACCTGCTTACTTTGCTTTTCATATGCCTTCACAATCTTGTCCCAGGTGCCTGCACTGCCCTTCAAGCCTCCAAACATCCCCTTTTCTGCGCTCTCTGCAAGCCTGTCTCTGATTTCTGTTGCACTGAAATAGCTTACAGACGCTGTCTGGTCAAAGTCAGCTGGCAAGCTCTTCATTTCTGCAGATGCTGCAGCTTGTATTGCTTGCAAACGTTTTCTCCAGTCAGTTGGGATGTGCTTCCTGACACCCTGCATGGGTACACAAGATATGGGGGTTGTGCAGCAAAAAATCCCAGAGAACCTTACAGCAAGGGGGAGGTGACTTTGCGGACTTGCACGCATGCAAAGGCTGGCATGGCTTACCAGCCATTCAGCAAGCTTGCCATATTGAATATCGATAGGTGTTTCATCCTTGCCATCAGATTTGCCGTAACCTTCCCCGATCAGTCGTGCTATCCCATATGCGGGCTCGGCTGCCTTGGCCAGTGCCATACAATCAAAGAAAACGCGGTAGTTGCCAGAAATCCGATGATGTTGTTGAGCTCACTCGTTTCCTGAAAATGACGTGCAGTTCTCACACCGTCAGATGTGCATGCAGACATGTACTGGTGAGGTTGAGCTCCAGGCCAGCACACAGCAAGAAAGCAATGTGAGAAGTCAGACGCACGGAGATCAGCGAGAAGTTGCTCATCGAAGGGTCGAAGGGATGGTGTACACCCATACAAACAGCGCATGCTACCCAAAAATAAATGTTGACTTCCTTGGCAGATGCTATTGCGTATCCCTCTTACGCGCAGGAAAATGTCATGGTCAACTTGATGCGCTTGACAACTTTGCGCATGTGCTCTTGAGGGCAGGCCAAACAACTGCACTGATGGACAGACGACAGACATAAGCTACTAGGGACAAGTGAGGTCGTAAGCTGAGTATTTGCGTGGATGGCATTATAGCGTTAGGTCAAATTCTTTTTAACGTGCTGAGCGGGCAAGGCTGTGGAGAACAAACAAGCTATTGCAAGTCTGTCAGCATGGCGGTTAGCCCGAGAGTCACGTCTTCTGCTGTCGTGTACCACAGCTGCCGGATCTATGCTGTCTGCTTTGCACTTCAGGCTATGTCGGTACGTTCCGCGCTGCAAGCCTCAGTGGTAGCAGATACCAGTACCTGCTATATATTCTGTGCGCCACTTCCCTCGTTGCGATCAGAGGCTCATGACTAGGTTACTTAGTCAACTCAGTGAAGATCACTGTGCTTCCTGTGACACAACGTGCAGGTTGTAGTTGCAAGTGAGGTGATGGACACACATCAGAACGCCTGCAACTCGATGTCCCCAGGCCCAGGTTGTCCATGCTCTCCAGAAGTCGGAGCTAAGGAAGGGGCATGCTCGGCAGGCTTCATATGCACAGCGCTCTGGTCTGCCATGCTAGTGCAACCAGCACCCGCTCCAAATGCCACAGTTAAGTGTTGGCCTTGTGCTTTTGGACAATACTGCCCTGCAGGCAGCTACCTTTCTGGACAGTCAGCTGACTTGCCCCAAGCTGTGGAAAATCACACATGCAGGTATACCGGCATCAACATAGCTGAGTGGGAACTGTCTATAGATTGTCAGTGCTACCTCATGCTGAGTGTGTGGATGTGGTTGCCTGCAGTGCTGGGCATTACTGTCCGTCCTCCGGTGTCATGCTGCCATGTCCACCAGGAAGTTTCTGTCCAAAGGTAAAATGCGTCATAGAACAGAAGCAGGGCACTGCCTGTCTGTCCTGCGTCACCCATAGTGCATGAAGTGTGCAACACAAGCTGCGTGTAACATTCTACGCTGCACAAGGTTGACTTTGCAGCATAGTCAGATCTGCCAAAGCAGTCTGTAAATTGCAAACTGCTTTTTGCATAGACAATGCAGGCTGCAAACATTTGGCACACTTATACTGCTGTTCCCTTGGTAGATTGGATCTCAGATACACGTTCCCAAGGATGCACTGATCTGCAGAGCCTGGTAAAGTGCCTGGATCATAGGGGTGTTGCGTTAGTGTTAGATACAGTATACGCATGCAGTCAAGCAAGGGTTGTGTTGGGCTGCGCGATGCACTGAAATGCATTGGAATGCATCTCGGAGGTTATCATTATACTGCTGTTGCGTCGTCTTTTGTAACATTAGTCACAGGTTCGACACCAGCCTCGACAAGAGACACCGTCATCGCCTGGCAACAGTTTGGGTGTTGGGAATGCTGTTTGCTATCATGCAGGGGTCCATAGGGCATACAACATGTGACTATCAAAGGCTGATAGATCAGGCACCAGACACCATCATTCCAGCGCGGCCTTTCACAGTGTATGACCGGGTGCATGATGCTGGTGACCCCCTTGGCGGCAACATCTGCCCCTTCAACTCCAGCACGCCCCTGCAGCCATGCAAGAAGGTGTGATGCAGAAAGCAAATCACTGACTGCTTGGGGTCTAAGTGGGGTCTATCATGTGCAACAGACATCTGGCTGGTCAAAGTGGTCCTGTCAGCCATATGCATGTGCAAGCCACTTCATGTGGTGCTGCAAAGTAGAAGCAGTCCCACAGATGCTCACAAGTCGTTGCTCAGAAACAGATGATGAAAACTTGAAGGGTGGGCAAGAACCATAAATATAATTTGTCATCCTGCACATCGTTCAATTCAGTGCAGGCTTTGGGTCTCAGAATAATGGCAGCCTTTGTGTTAGGGGTCACCGTCCTGCTTGACAATCTGCAGCACGCCACTGCCTGTGCTGGGTTGCTACTGTGTACACCCAAGCATTCCTCGGCCATGCTTGCAGAGCCATGCCCCAAGGAAAAGTGTCTCAGTGCAAGTTACACCCACTTGCCCCTGCAGTCTATGAGGCTCATGGTAGATACTTTTGTCTGCTGTAGGGCTTCTACTGTCCAGATGCAACCACCATTCTGCCCTGTCCTGAGGGCAAGTTCTGCAAGTGGTGGTCCCGGCGCCCCAAATCGTGCCCCTGGCTAGCCACCTGCCCCCATGGCTCCACATCAGCTGACCTCTCCCTGGCAGGCTTCTTCTTCATGCTGCTCATCCTGCTGCTGCTGTGGCTGGCTTACGTGGCCTGTGATGCCTACATCAGGTAGGCGTCACAAGTCATGCTGCCCCCTGCAAACCCTTCTTTGACCTGTCATTGTTGCTGTAGCTGCTGCTGATGCGATGTCTGAAATGCCAAGACACAGGTCTCTCAAGCAAGCACTCGTGAATGTATGGCTGTATATCCAAAAGTAAAGCTGCCAAAGGCGCCTCTGCTGTTGCTGCTGCTGCTGCTGCTGCTGTTGTCATTGCTGCCGCCGCTGTCACTGCTGATGCTGCTGTTACTGGTGTTGCTGTTGCTTCTGCTGCTGGGTAGTGTAGCTTGTGATGCACATCTCAGACTTGACATTGATGCCAGGCTTCACCCAACAGCTCAAAACCTGTCACAGCTGCCGCTGCTGCTGCTGCTGCTGCTGCTGCCGCTGGTGATGCCAGCGCATCTGCTGACTCAACCACCATTGGCATCTGCTTTTACCGTGAGTCTTTGTATAGGCTGCAGCAGGGGGTGGTGATCCAGAAGCAGCAGGCCAAAGAGAAGCTGCACAAGCTGGTGGCTCCACTGCTGACCATGCACAACGCCCACCAGCTGAGCTTGCAAGCCCTAGGTGCCATCCAGCCCAAGCTCAACCTGAGCTTCAGTGAGGTTGGGGCAACCCTGAGGGATGGCACCATCATTCTGCAGGGCGTGACCGGCCACTTTAACAATGCCAAGGTACTCATGCACCTGTATGCTGCACACTCATGCCTTTCATGATGTCCAGTTTGTGTTCATCTGCCATAGGAGGCTTGACACATAAGCTGCTCCCTGTTGCCAGCGTATAGCTCTTGCACCACATCAATGCTGCTCCTGTTGCTTCATGCTGAGGCAAGCAGCACAGGAGAGGCAGCACCATTGTGTTACTGCATACTGTTGTTTTCTACTGATGTTGTGTATCATCATACATTCCAGCTCGCTTTTTTTCATGTGCTGGCTTCGGGAGGAGATTGCAATGCTGCTGGGGCACAAGCTGGTGCTTTGCGCACGACTACCTTTCACGGCATGCACCTGCTGTGGCAGAAAGTGTCATATGTGTTGCACATTGTCATGCACGCTGTCATGCACATTATGAATACACCTGATGTGTGATTGTGTGTCACCAATTGGCATCATCCAATGTAGACTTACATGCCATTTACTGTTGTTGATTGCTTTCGACAGGTGGCTGCTGTGATGGGTCCCAGTGGCGCTGGCAAAACAACTTTCCTGAATGCCCTGATGGGCACAGTGAAGTACGGCACCATTTCTGGGCAGGTCTGGGTGAACGGGCGCGCCATGAAGATGTCTAGGCTGCGCCGCATCATGGGCTTTGTTCCCCAGGTACTGCCCATTCACTCACCAAAGCATGCATGCATGTATTTGTCAAAATTTTGGGTACTTTCAAAGACGTGGGCATGTGCAGCTCTGGCTGCTTCCATGTCTGAGGTCCTGTTGTAGAGACACATGGAAGGCACACACAGTCTCTTGTGCAATCAACCCTCCTTGCACAAGCCTACTTGGCATTGGGCACAGTCTGCACAACATTGTCTTGCCAGCATCATGAACAGTGGTGCTTTGCACATGAACATACCTGCGCTGCGCTGAGTTCAGAGTGATAGTGCTGAAAAAGGTGAGTAACATGTGCTTCCACATTGTGCAGACAAGCTGTTTCATGCCAATGTTTTGCATATGCTGCTTGATGTGTAATGTCAGAAAGGGCCTTCAGCTCTTGTTGTCTAGTCAGTACTTCTCCTTCTGCTCTGCACATATGGCACACTGCTTCGAAGCAGGCGCAAGGACCTTGCACAATATGGCTCTTTTTTGCCGCAGTCCCATGCTTCTCTGGGAACTCAAATGCACAATAGTTGTGAGAAGTGCTTACTTCAAGACCCACAGCATTGACAGTGCTGTAGTGTCTTTATAGTGCATGTTTCAACGCTTGAGAGCATGATTTGCAGGATGACATTGTGCATGAGGACTTGACTGTCAGAGAGAACCTGGAGTACAGCGCCTGGCTGAGGAACCCCAAATACATGCGCACACGTGCCAAGGGGGATCTTGTGGATGATGTGATTGACGTGCTCAACCTGCGCTCAGTCCAGCATTCTGTTGTTGGCACAGCCGAGAAGAGGGGCATCAGGTGATTGTGCTGACACAGCAGCATGCCTGCCGAGAGATGTGTTCACACATAGCGATACACAACATAGCATTTGTTGATAATTATAATTATAATTATAATTATATTCATAGTTATAGTTATAGACAAACTTAGACTTACATCATATTTATATTGTATTTGTATTCATATTCATATTGTATTTATCTGATTGCACTATTCATATATTCATAGTGCGTGCAATGTCTCTTCTATTCAGGCTGTCTTGCACTTTGCTGTGCCGGCTCTGCCCTTGAGCTGAAGGTGCTGCATGTTTCAAAGCATGTGGGTTTCCGTTTGTGAATCTGATTGGTTACAAGCAATGTGTAAGCTTGCTGATAGGCGCCAGTGTGACATGCAGCGGAGGACAGCGCAAGAGGGTCAACATCGGCCTTGAGCTGGTCTCCAAGCCATCACTGCTGTTCATGGATGAGCCCACCTCTGGCCTGGATGCTACAGCTGCTACGGACATTCTCACAGCTCTCAAAAGGCAAGCTCCTTTTCCATGCTTTTGTCGTTGAGAATCAATGCACCAATCTGTGGCTGATGAACCTGAGGCAGCAGTGTCGATGAGTTGTCAGGCACTATCATAAAAAATAAAAAATAAAGAATAAGTGATGCGCTTTCAAGACAACAAACAGAGTAGGTCGCACCAACAGAAGATCCCTCGCTTGTCTTGACAGTTGTTTCTTGCGGCTATCAACAGTCCAATGGCTGCAGTGGAGACTCTACGATGGCCTGCACAGGATGCCAAGGATGTGTATGTTGCCTGTGTGTCAGGATTGCAACACCTGCACAGCTTCCTCATGGCTGCACCTGTACAGCTTCCTCACTTCTTCATTACTGTTGCCATGTGCTGGCATCTAGACACTCTTCCACGTTGTTGCATTGGAAAGTCTTGCTAAACGTTGTCACACGACGTCTTCTGGATGCAAGGCTCTGGGCTGGAAGAGTTGCAACTCTCCTGACTTGAACAACAACATGTCTGCAGGATGGCCGACTTGGGGATGACGATTGTGACAGTGGTGCATCAGCCTCGATATGGTATCTTCGTCCTGTTTGACGAGGTGTTACTGCTGGGTAAGGCTGGTCGCACGGTCTTTCAGGGCCCCAGCACAGCAGCCCTGCCCTACTTCAACAGCCTAGGCTTTGAGCTGCCGCCCAATGAGAACCCAGCAGACTTCTGCCTGGACGTCATCTCCGGCAGCATACCGTGCCAAGGCCACCCAGACTTCAGACCTGAGGTGTGATTTTCCACCGCCTAAAACCTCTTCACAATGTAGAAACGCGTTTTCACTATCCCCTGAGTTTATATTTCTAGTGTAGGAATGACGTTTCTGAACTAACATTGACGTTCCAGGATTGAGAAGAGCATTCAAAACTCTGGAAGTTTGCAAGGTGCAGTTGGTGTTTAACGGGAAGTCTAGCTTGTGTCTGGATGTCAGTCTAGCAGCTTCCTCTGCAGAGACTTTACTGACAGCTGGGGGTATTGGCCTGAGCCTGCATACCATTGCCATCCTGACTGCATCATATATCCGGTCAACAGCTGCATCAACAGACTTGCTCTCAGCATTCCTTGACACGGCTGACAGACTACAGATCTGCGCTACTCCAGCAGATCATGATTTCTTACAATATAGACAGCAGCAACTCACTGACAACAACTCTGAGGCTGTGCAGCGCCTCAGC
>JAABUK010005645.1_pt1 | contig 19279 bp, 25 predicted proteins | sample 5559141 | NCBI WGS metagenome assembly JAABUK01 (sample SAMN10711869, study PRJNA513367) | rock metagenome | isolation source: Antarctica rocks | place: Antarctica: Victoria Land, Pudding Butte nord | collected 2016-01-03 | reverse complement strand
TTCATCAAATCATCAGCATAATCAACAGATCGCAAGCAACGCAAGAGGAAGACCTGGGGGGTGAGCATGCCAGGGGTGGTGAGCGAGGAGTGTGGCAGAGAGGTAAGCATGGATGAGCGAGGAGATTGGCTGGGAGAGAAGGGGATGATCTGCGGGGGGATAATGGCAGAGGAAGATGAGCAAGGAGGGTGGCAGTGAGGTAAACATGGATGTGCGAGGAGTGTGGCTGGGAGGGTAAGGAGATGATCTGCGGGATGACAATGGCAGAGGAAGATGAGCAAGGAGGGTGGCAGTGAGGTAAACATGGGTGAGCGAGGAGTGTGGCTGGGAGGGTGTAGAGGATGATCTGCGGGATGGCAATGGCAGAGGAAGATGAGCAAGGAGGGTGGTAGTGAGGTAAACATGGATGAGCGAGGAGTGTGGCTGGGAGTGTGTAGGGGATGGCGATGGTGTTGGCGTTGGGGAGGGCAGGAGTATGGGATGGATGGGATGGGATGGGAAGGAAAGGAAGGGAATGAAGGCATATAAAAGCAAGGCGATGGGTCAGGTGCTGGGTGGAAGATATGGAAGGATGGAAGAATGGACAGAAGAAAGCTGTGGGAGGGTGTGCTATAAGTAATTCCCGGCAGAATGCTGGTCAGGGAAGAAGTCGGAGACGTTGCAGGTATTTCAGCCATATCGAATTTTTATCAGCCGCAGTGGAGACGTTGCAGAGATTTCAGCCATACAGATAATTATCAACTGCAGCGGAGATAGTGATTTTGAGCAAGTTTCAAAGTCTGGTTCAGGGACTCCACGTGCGCCAAACGAACATCAATAAAAGTCTACTGAATGCTGATACAGGAACGCAAGAAGCGTGCGTCTGTACAGTCGGACTTGAAGGAAAGACTGAAATCCTGCAAAGATGACCTAGATGGTAGAGATGCGTAGAGTCTGCCCAGTGGACGCTCTGTTCATCGATACAGATACAATCGTTGAACGCGCTGTTTGTTTGTATCTTGACTCATGCCAAGGATGCAAAGTCTAACAAATACAATATAAATGAAAGGTGGACCTGACCAAGACCTCTTTCGTGCGCAATGCTCGAACATGCTCACAATCGACTGACCCAACAATGACAATATGATAGATAGTAAAAAGTATGCGTTGCCGCAATGCGCCTTTTCCAAACCTCGGAAGCATTGGGCAAAGCTATCCAAAGTCAAAGTCTGATATCTGGCCTGACTCGGAAAATATGGGGTCCTTGAACATACCATTGGGTGGATGAACACATAGATTGTCGATAAAACAATTGGGGTTGGTAGATAAGGATGATTGAAATCTCTGCCGGGCTTGATCATGTGTTGTAAACAGCTCAAATTTCGAGAACGACTCCACCAACTGTGGGGCCTCCGACGATCCGGATAGCGCCCATGAGCACGGATGCGCGGATTCCATACATTGGCTGGGAAGCCAACGATTGATACGGACATAGGCCCCACGGAAAGGCACGCAATGCGTGAGGAGGAAATAATAGCCTATGAGTGAAGATTCAGTCCACAGATAAAATCCTTGTGATAGTGTCCACGGCATGTTCGAAAGTCAAGGAAATCCATGATAGCTCTTTCCCAAGATCAACCTGGTATAGACTTTTTCCTTCTCCGAACTCATTGTCCTTTGAGACATATTTCGACAGGTATACTGTACCGTAGTCATGACTGACAAAAACTGACCAGAAACCCATCCTCGGCAGATTCTCTTTGTTGGGGGACGCGTGGCAGACCTCCAGCTAGCTTAAGTGGACCAGTCCCACGAAATATTCTACGACCGAGGAAGGAGCCACTCAATTGCAAGTGAATTAGAAGGTCTCTCTAGGTTTGTCCGCATAGATGCTTGTTACCATCATTGATACTGTCTCCCCAGTTGTTGTAAAGCCGCAAGTAGAATTTTCGTGGATTTTGTACAACGCTTTCATCGGGTCTTTCGAGTCCTCCCGTAGAGCCCATCATTCTAGCCAGATCAGTGATCTTCTATGGGAGGTACGAGAATTTACCCCACGATTGGTACCAAAAGCGCATGGCTGCGAACATGGACTGTATGGTGAACCTGCCGTTCCCAGAACGTTAGCAAAACATTGGCACCTCTACCTGTGCAATGGACATCTCGCGTATGCACTCCAATCATTCCATGAGGACTATTCTCGGAGCGACGATCCGAGGCTGTGGATGTTGGAAAGTGGCAGAAGGTAGCAGCAGGAAATTCTGATCGGCCCGAACCTGTTTTTGGCTTGACGGAACGAGCGAAGGAAAGAGCGTAAATGTAATTCGTAAAACAACAAAGGAGAAGAAGACTTCTTCTCGTCGAGCCCTAAGAATTCACCGTCATTACTTAGGAGTACATTTCTTTGCAAAGCAGTAAAGAACTCCTAATTCGCCGCCATTGAAGACAAAGGAATGAAAGATCGATACCAGGACCCTCTTGCAAAATCGCTGTTGAGTATGAGTAGCATGCGTGATTTTGTTGGCTGAGATTTTCTCAATGTTTCGGTGCTGACGAAGCGTAAGACCCTGGGATCGAAGGCTGGGTTTAAGCCTGTGTAGTGGTGTTTTGATCATCTAATGCCGTCCCCTGATTTTGTGCTGGCTGTTACGAATGCATAGCCCGCTGAAGCGTTAACATCAGCACATTGAGTCATTGCTGTTGAGCCAGCTCTAGAAACCGCGATTCAGCCTGAGTAGTAGCAGCATGCTGTAGAGGCGGTAGCAGGGCAATCAGAGGCTAATTGTGGGAGTTTGGTATTCCTACTGGCCTTGGTTGGAACCCCATAGGGGTTGGTTGTCGAGCCAGGAAGAGGCGTTGCTTGTTTTGTTGCTCAAGCATCATTAGCTGGTGTTGATAATCTTGCAAACGTGTAGGCGGTAGCGAAGACTGCGAGGCAGATTGCATCATGGGAATTGGTTGTGGACCAAGCAGCCTCCTTCTGTTCTGTTGCTCAAGGAGCATCATTTGCATTTGGTAGTCCGTCAATGCGCGATTGTAATCGTCCCAGATGGGAGTACCTGATACACTGCCATGGCCGTTTAGAACAGCTAGTGACCACTCGCACTGGGTGCTGTCGCAGATGCAAGTATTGCAGGGATTTTGACCATCGAAGTCGCATGTGCTGTTCGTCTCACGGCAGGAGTCACATCCCTATATTATTAGTCTATAAACGGAGAAAAGGCTTGATGTTTGGGCGTACCATGGTGGTTTTGTTCCATTCATCGTTTCGCTCTGCGTCTGCGACCTGCTTGCCTTCTATCTCCCAGCCAATTCTCGCCTGATTGATTGCTCCTTCTTCATCAATATCTATCTCGTGATCTGCCTTTCGTCGACGCCGGCAGCTCTGATGCGACAGCCTTGCTTCTCCAGGGGTGCCAGCGGCGATTTCTATCCAGGTCTGTAAAGGATTACGCAAACAATGCAGCCGACGCTCGAATTCGTTGTCTTCTCGTTTATTGTGGCACCATCGATCTTTGTCGCTCTCTGCCAATCCTTGCAAGCTAGGCTTGAGTTGGTGGATCAGATCGTGAGCATGAGGAGCGAGCACAATTTCATGGGCCCCTGGAATTGCTCGCTTTTCAATCCAGCCTGGACATGGTTCGTCTGCCGTTGAATTGCTTATCTAATTTGCGTCAGCTCCGAGATCAAAATCTGAGAGGATCGCAAGATAGATAACAAACCAGCAGGGGTTCAGGAACTGTCGCAGTGAACCTCTTCTCCACGAAGAATTGTCTGAATAGATCTTTCCATTCAAATGACACCTCACGATTTGTTATGTGAATGTGTAATTTGGTTACCGCACAGTCATTCAAACCACCCCTCACCTGGACAACGAACAGCCCAGTGCAATGTTCGATCGTTCGCAGTCGATTTGCAGATTGAGTTTGACTCGCTAAACCCCCAACGCCCAATCCTGCTTCGTCACGCAGATTCCCTAGAACACGGGCAGTACGATTGGGAGGCGTCTGCTTCCCGGGTATTTGGCAAAAAGAGAAGACTGCTCTCTCTGGATGCTTTGGTTTGAAGCAATTGAAGCCTAACTTGAAGTCAAACTCGAAGTGTGGCTGCCCAGATTTCCTCAAACGCGACTCTCGTTTCGGGAGGTTGAATCCTAATTAATGACAGGATCAATATCGTCAACGGAAGTTGGGTATGAGGTAAGCTAAACGACTCTAATAGCAGCACTGGAATCGATTTGCTAGTCTCCTAGTCTCTCAGATCCGAGGGCTAGACAAGAATGAAAGCCTTGTTCTCACAAATGGAAACACAATGAAGAATCATAGTCGTACCAGTGTGAAAAGATCACTTACTAGTATCGACATGTAGCCAGGTCTTGGGCAGATGCTCGGTCCGAAAGATCTCTTCGACTTCTTCTCTGAACTGCCGACAGACATGCCTGACGGTATTCCACAAATAAGTGAGCTCGTCTTGGCTCTTCCATTCGCGCATCTCTTGGAGAGTGATCCCCCAAACTTCAGGAGGGAAGTACAAGTGCGATGACATGGTGGAGACTGTGGTTGACATCTCGTGCTGCTGGTAAGATGGAAGAAGAGGGCCAGGGTGTGATGTCGTGAAAGTAAGATGCTAGGAGAAGTGAAAAGAGGTTCGGGGAGGGGTAGAGGGGGTGAGCCTGAGACATTCTGCCTGTTTGCCTCGTTCTGGAATGTGACGAAGTTCGCTTTTCGGAGTAACTATTGAGCGTATGCAGAAGACTCCTTTAGAACCATTGGCGGTGAGAACAGTCGCTTCCAATATGATATAATGTTATTTTTGATTTCATCAGTGTTGTTCTCACCCCCACCACAGCCAAATGATGAAAATAGACCGGCATCCCAGACCACAAGTGACACTCCTCGACGCAACGCCATGCTGTAATACTGCTCCTCCCAATTCAACGTCTTAGAACGCTCCAGGAGTTGCCGAAGATATTCAATGAAGCTGATGCACCAGCTACATAATCGACTCTGCAAAACTATTAGATCCGACATGTGCACAAGTGTTACTAGATACTAAAGCCTTCTCCATCCCACCTCTTCTCCTCGAACCCTCTCCTCAAGCTTTTCCAAAAAAGCCGAGAGGTCCTCCCGATCCAACCTACTCGCGATCTCTCTTATCGCATACCTCTTCAGCATAACTGCTCATGAGGCAATGTATATCAAAAAAAATGGCGAATAATACAACTTGTGCCTGGAAAAGCATGACTACGTATTCCAATAGCTACCTAGGTAGCAATGCGTTGAATATGATCATCGTACAGAAATGAAGACGAGGCTGAAAGTCCCGAATGCCCTCAGTCGTCGTCGTCGTCGTCACGGACCTAGCAGACCGTCCCCCATCAAACGGCCAAGCCTTCGCTAGAAGTATGATAGCGACGAAAGCCGAGCTCGAAGAAAGAGAACGGCGATTATCACTGTGGCACGAAACATTCACACCTGGAAGCAAGGACGCTGGAGTCAGCTCAAAGGCTAATCCTGTGTATTAAGTATAACGTATTTGGTACCTGATTATATACCACCATTTTCATACATCAAATTTGCATTATCTACAATCCAATCTTAGATTCCTGCTACCCAGTTCTCACAACCAAACCAAAAATCCCACAGCACCCACCAGCGCAACCACCCCAGCACCAACCGACCTCAACGGCGCCGCCGCACCTACGAAGGGGGCAACAGCACCGGATGTAGGCTTCGTCGTGTTGGAAGATCCACCACTACCGCTACCGGTGGCCTTCGGCAAGAACCCACTTGACGCCGCCATCGCATTTCCCGTCCCCTCCAAATCCCCAGCGATAATGCTCAGGCCCTTATTAATCACGCCCCCAATCTCACTTTGTAATGGTGCTGGGATACCAGTCACCCAATTCGGCAACGCCGTTTGCGTGACGATGTTTTCGATGAATGATATGGGATCTGATTCGAGAGCGTCTTGCACACTTGTAGGCACAGCGGTCATGAGCACGGAGATGGCGGCAGAGACTTCCGGCTCCGCGGCTAGTTGCTCGACGTAGTTTGTCAAGTCATTGACGGCCTCGATGGGCTTTGCGGCAAGTGTTTCCAGGGAGCTGATGACGGAGGTGGGAATGGCGGAGAGGTAGGCTGGGAGGTCGGCATTAGATTCTAATTCCTTGAGGAGGGCTTCCGGGCTGGATTGCGCGAGGGCGACGACGGAGGAGGGGATCACGGAAAGGATGGCTGCGACGTCGGTCTGGAAGGCGGGGGAGGATTCGAGGGTTGTGATGAAATTTTCTACGTCTGCTATGACTTTTGTTTCCTGTGGAAGTATGGGTTAGCTATGATTGATGAAGGGTATGGAGCGAGGGCTAACGAGACTTACTTCTGCGGTATTGATGTTGAAGTTGTTGGTTTGGGCGAGGGCAAGGGTGGCGAGAAGTGCCGTAGGAAGAAGGAGGGTGGAGTACATGGTGACAAGATCGGAGCACGAATGTAAACGTAAGATAGGTATTGAGAAGACAGAAACGATAGTCTATGAGATCAGAATGAAAATTGCGACAAATAGATTAGCAGGACACAACTGGGAACGTATTAGATATCAACGATGAGGTGTATATGTCCTGGGCAGAACTCAAAATTGGGACAAGTGAGACCTTATATACTTGGAGCGAGATGAAGCAGTGTATCTTTCAGCTCGTAATTCGCATAGAAGCCTTATAGGGGCCCTGGCGACTTGGGGGGCCCCGGTTACGACGGTTGGTCCGCCAGCCTCCAACTGCGCACTATTGTTAGTTCATGGTCTACGCGTGAGCTGAAACCCCTGGACCCCTTTGCTTTGGGCACGGGAAGATCCGCCGTCACAGTCTGTCTCAAGGATTAGGACGTCGTGGCGCAGTCATCTGGAGTGCAATGGTGAGAAGATTGCACAGCGGGAGCTCTGTCACGGTGTGCTCAATCATGAGGAGACTGCAGTGGTTCCGTTGTTTGGATTGCGCGTTGGAACTTGGAAGGATGAATTCAAGCTTTACGAGAGCATTTGGGGTGCGGCTCAGCCTCCCGGGCTTACCGGGCTAGCCCGCTTAGTGGTCTGGACATGGCTTTGGGCCACATCTGGAACACGCGGCAGTCGTTCTGCTTTTGATACTCACTGTCAGAGGTACATCGGCCGCCCGCCGGCGTTGTCAATAATATAAGCCTTCTGTATATGTTGTGACTTTGCAATCTTGGGATTATTTAATAATGTTGCAAAGATTAGAAAGCTGTCCATAAGAGAAGACGTGATGTCAATGCATTGGTATCAAAAGAGCTGAGCCATGTACAGCATCGAGCTCGTTGACCTCTCATCTGTGAATCGTTCTCGATACTCGGCAGCATCATCGTACACTGATAAATTACGAGATCACAATGGCGCGCTCACACAGGCAGCTCACTACCCAGCTCAACCCTCCTCCTCGCTGTGCCCACACCATTAACGCCGTGTTCCTGGTTCTTTCCCAACCATGGCTTCCTCGCTTCTCCAAGGACGTTCTTGCCAACGAAATAGATGATGAGTCCACCAACAATGCAGACGAACGCAATTGGATACATCCAATGGATGTGCAGATGGAAGACCTTCACCCCAATAACCGTTCCCCAGAAGTTGCCCGTGAGAAGGGAGATGTTGAAGAAAGCAGCGGATGCAAGACGGAACATGATAGGCGCACCGCTGTAGAAGATCAGGAGGCAGAGCGTGTACCCCGTAAGGTAGCCGCCCACTTTACCATCGTTCCAGACGGAGGACTTGTACTGTGGGCGGTCGAAGATACCGGTCATGGCACCGTCGATGAACATGCCCCAGAACCCCAATTGCCCAACAACTTCATAGAGCGGCCTTTTCGAAACCAAGAATTCCTCGGCAACGTTGCTCATGCCGTAAAATGTTGCGCCGACTAACGCAAACAAGTCTCCCTTCAATTGGTTACCGCCGGTAACACCACCGAAACCGGACCCTTGCGTGATGTGATCGCTGCCAAAGAGAATGCCGACGCCGCCTATGCAAATGAGAATGCCAATGATTTGGGTGGGATGGTAGCGGACATGCAGGAAGATGAACGAAATCAAGACGACCATGATGATAGCCCAGAAATTTATGAGTTGGGCTGAGAGGATGGTCCTTTTCTTCTGTAAGCTGTAGGTCTTGATTCGAGGCCCAGCCTTAACTTACGTGTAGCGATAGGCAAGGACCGTGAAGTAATTGCCCTCAACGTCGAGAAACGCCAGGATTATGTACTTCCATCCGTCATGCAGAATGAGGTGTACGTATTTCTTCCAGCCGTATCGATAAAGCGTATAGGATGTATAAATCAGGTTGAGAAGGACATAATTCCAGAAAGTCTGGAAGGCAGGGATGGAAAAAGGCTGGGCTACGAGCAGCGAAGAGAAGGTGTTCGTGCCTGTGATGCAGAGTGCCAGCACCTGCCTAAAGCGCTCCGGTCAGTATCAAGTCCGGTAAGAAGTGCTAAGGAGTACTCGCCCAAGCAGGAGAACGATCCAGAAGTTCCTCGTCTTCAGATATGTGAACCAGCCTGCCTTGCCCTCTTCGATCTCGTCTGGTGTCTCCAAGGCTGTAGTCTCCGGCTGAGCGTATACAGGCAAAGAGCTGCTCGAGGGCAAGCCTTTACTCTCATCTTTGATTGGCGCGACCTGCTCAATTGCTGAGGATTTCCCGTTTTGGGCTTCCATCTTCAGAGCCAATTGAAGGATGTATTAGCACGCTTCCTGACGAGAATGATTTAGGGCGCTGAGGAGAGTCTTTGGACAGAGAAGTGAGCGCAAAGACCCGAAGTCGCTCACTGTGTCGTTCTCTAGCCACGTGGGAAGGAGTGGGCAAAATGAAGATGCAGGCGCAGGCTCAGGCTCGTGGGCAATATTATTTTGTATTGCCCCACCTTCAGTGGCCTCGGCGTTTTCTCAAACGTGGGGGGGCAGGTGGGTCTGGACTTCGGATTTAAACTTCGGCATTTAGGTTAAAGACTTGACCAATAGCAATGACAATTCAACAACAACCTAACAACCTGACACCCTCCCTAACCCGGCTCTGATACGGTGCATGTGAAAAGCTCTACAGAGACTCGTCAATTGGAGGAGCTGAGCAACACGCCTGACATCGAGATCGACTACTGCACCGACGAGTACGAGAACTATTACGCCGAGCTTCTCGACCTAGGCGGTGATCCATGTTCATGGGAAGGGCAATCGCTCCTTCCAATCTACTGCGATGCGTACGGCGCGAAAGGTATCCAAGGGGCCACCGAGAAATTACACATGATGATTAAACACGGTCTTACAAAGAAGTGTGCCAATAAGGCAAATTCGGCAGAGGACAAGGAGCAAGCAGTGATCGACTGATCGTACCACTGGCTTCTCGGTCACGCAGGATGACGATAATGGAGGGTAGAGTAAGAGAGCACATGGTCAGAAGTTGAGTGGAAAATGAGGGTCGTATACATGTCAAAGTACAAACGGCCAAGATCACCTACTTAGCTCTTCATGAATATTGGATTCCGTGTAAGTAGCAAGGCCAATGCCTAGACTCGTCTCAAACAGCCATAGTCAATGTAAGCTATGACTTCTAACATCATTAGAATAGTCATCTGCGCTGTCGGCACCACCGCCCACGAAAAGACTCTGTAATGAAAGCCGTGACTGGAATTGGGAGGAAGAGGAGAGATGACTTCTTGGCAATAGCGGTGCTCAAGTCAGGATTCTTGGTCGCCACTCGATCTGCCACAGCAAGACTCAAACTTCTGACGCCAGTATCGCGCAAGAATTAGAGACTCGTACGGAGAAGATTACGAGATTGAAACCTCGAAGCAAAGGGTAGATCTATTCACAGCCCAAAAGCACTCCTACGAGGCGTAATGTCCTACGAAGCGATCTTGCATCCCTTTCAGTATGACCATTGAAGGAATAAGCTCTAGAACGAATAGAGTGCAAGAAGCCCTTTCCAGAACATCAAGACCTGTGCCACCCAGAATTCTCTGCGTTCATGGCACGCACTCGATAGCTAGGACATGGGAAGTAGCCAGCCATTGAAACTTCCAACAGCACGTCAAAGCATACACCGACTCCTTTCATGCATGAGTCCTACACGAAGTAAGGATGTAGGAACAAGCCTAAAGGTGCGCGGCAGCAATCCAGACTTTTCCGAATACCGAACAAAAGGTGTGGCAACAGAATGGGCATTTGGGCCGCTATGAAGCCAGCATGCAATTTGAGCCCTCCGCAGCACCTACCCAACCCTCCGAACGAAGCATCTCGACATCCATCCCAAACGCTACCAATCACAATTCCCCGCCTAAACAACACTCTCCCACCAATCCCTCAAACCGCAGCAGAAGTCGTCTCATACTCTTCTCGAGTACAGGTACGATGTTCCCCAGCGCCCGTATGGCTATGATGTGTCCAGGTGCCAGTATGACCGCGATGCTCCCAAGTCCCCGTATGAGTATGGTCCCCGCCGTGGTAGCGATGGCGGTACTCGCCTTGGCCAGCGACGTCGGAGGCTTGAGAGTAGGGATCTGCAAGGACAAAGGGGGCTAGGATGACGAGGAAGAAGGATTTGGAGATCATGATTGTTTGTTGGCGGAGGGGTAGAGGTGCTCGGAGGAAAGGGGGAACCTGGGCTGTGATGCCGGCGTGTCTGGGTGAGGTTGAGGGTGTGGGTGATGCCTTAGATATTGCGAACAGCCCTTAGATATCTTGTAGAGAACTGGGCGGAAACGCTCTGATACAATCAAAGACAAATTGAAGCTCATGCACGCCCTCATATATAAGACAACGGTAACACTTCCACCCGTCCTCCAAACCTACCAAATCATCACCCTTACGTATCCACCATAATTGCCGGAACAGCGCGGAAACCCTCCTCTCGCCAAGCATCACCAGACAAGAACAACTGAAAATTATACACCAGCTCCTCAGACTCCCAATAAAATCCTGCCTTGACGTCCAATAGCATGCCAGAGTACGCTTAAATCTCTAAAAAGCTGACGCGGCCACAACTCCAAGCGTGTCAAAACCTGCAGAGCTCGGTGAATCGACATGAAATCCGGGGAACGAAGTGTTAACGACGAATAATGCGCGAGCAATTGTGGCCGTTGTTACGTTCTGTCAACCCAAAGGGGTAAGAATAGACGGTAGCGTCTAGACGCATCGACGTCGTTGGTTGGAATTTTCTTTCCTTCTTTCCTTCTTTTCTTTCTCGGATTACTGTCTTCGCAGGTACCACATTCGAATGCCCCTCTTGATCAGGCTGAGTGGTGATACAGACCGTAATTTCCAGGTTCGTGTCCAAACCATGTAACGAGAGCGTGTCGGGTTGAATCAAATGAAGGTCCTCGAGAGGAATGATTATACCACTTTTGTGCGGACAGAATAGACTTGTTGAGAGAGCATTGATCGAAGCTAGAAAGCGATAAGAGGTAAGAGGCGGGTGAGACAGGAATGCTCCAGATAGGGATGCATCCTTCAAGTCAGCTTTGTTTCCAAACCAATCATCGAGGTTTCCTATAGATATCACCGTGCAGAGAGGTGCTACAATGCTCAAGCAGTAATGCCGCATGTTCTCGGGGCGGAAAGGCGTTTCCGAAGTAGAGAAGCGGATGGTTGGCGTTACGTATCGCTGATGATAGCCCTTACGTATGTTGTAGCCTTGACCATCCGTCATTCCTACCAAGCACCACCAGCGATTCCTCCAGTAAAACTTTGGAATCTGCCCAATCTTCTGGCTTTGCTGCAGAGATGTCACATTCCAGAGCATTGAGATGTTGAATGATATTCATCTGCAATTGCCTTGTTTTTTATGAACATAATCCTGGACCGACCACCCAGATGCATGATACAGTTCCAGCTGATGATCCCCATAGAAAACGCTGTTTGAGCACACTCTGCGCTCTTGATGCCTCCGACCCTTACCCCCAACTCCCAACAGCATTGCCTTATCCTCTCGCATGGACAATTAGACGACCAACTGACCCAATGAGTGGTTCGTCGACAACAATAACACGCTTGCATGCTATGCCCAATGGTAATTTTTAATTGAGAAATCCGAAAATCGTCTTGTATGAAGACGAAAAGAGAGATACCACCCCTCCCAAGCGTAGTAGAGCGATAATTTACAAAGCGACCTTTCGAGCGTCGGACGACCGGTCTCAGCGCTGCCAACCCTTTTGGTGGTCACGTGTACCGTTATAGGTACTGTGGCCCGTCCTGGCGTGCTGCCTCTGCAACTTTGAGAAGCTATTGAAGTGTAATCCACCGCAGTGGGTACTACTCGAATGACTATTTCCTCATCCTTACCTTGAAAGGAACAGGATGGTGGTCTGCAAATCAAGCTTAGGAGCAGAGGATCAGCCGCCTTTGCGCTCAGCTTCATTGATAGGCATCTGTTCGCCAGGAAATTGACCTGAGCTAGGTCTTGACTTGCTCTTCTTGCCCCTCTTGCCGGACTGCTGCTGCCATCCATTGATTTGTGGGTGCTGTACGGTGCCCAAAGGACTCTCGTCCGGCATGTGATTAGCTCTATGATTCTGGACAAGATGACTTTCGGTAGACAGCTGGGGCAACTGACTCCATTTGGTGGTCTCACCCAAATGAGGGTATGGTACACCATTTGGCTTCTGCCCCAGAGTACCATTCTGCTTCTGCTGCTTGGCACGTTTTAGGTCCGCAAATGCTGGAATATGGAGGTCCAATTTTGTTCCAGTATGTCCATTGCTATACTGAGCATGAATTTGTGCGCCTTCTCTCCGCTTTGCTACTGGTGACGGTGTTCGTACTTCACGAACGGGTGAAAGCAAGGGGGGAGGTATGAGCGGTTGTTGGTCAGACTTTGGTTCTGCATTTGGGACTGCCACCGCAGTACGCGCCGGTTTGGGTGATAATTTACTCTCAGCTTTGAGAGACGGGCGGCGAATTTCATGTTCTCCAAATTGGATACCCAAACCACCAGCAGGCTTGCTCGGTCTTTCTGACCGTTGAACTGTAACTGGCGAGGCAACCATCTCGCCTACTTGAGGATCCACATGGTGCATTCCAGAGTCGAGGTTAGCATTTCTATTTGGCGGGATCACACGCGAGAACTCCGGCATAGGCTGAGGTTTGAAGTGTTGATGGGGCTCATCGAGAGCGAAGCCATCGTCAAGGCCTCGTCGAGAGGGTGTCTCAGTCTCGGCTGTAGCAGGAGTCTCATACATTCGGTCATCAGATCCTGATGTTCCTTCGCTTAACGTCGTGGTATGGGAGAAAGCTTCGGGAATCAACGAGTAATCGGGAATAGTCCATCCATCATTCCCATTTACCGTAATTGGGCCCGAAGTTCGAGGCCCTGGAATAGGAGGATGGTATCTCTCATACCGTGGCTGTGCTGGCTGTGGAGGTGCAGACGACGCCGATCGAATACTGAAAGACCGGTCACGGAACGGCATAGCTGGGGAGGGAGACGGAGACCTCGAAGAGTCTCTCAATCTACTGAAGTTATGCGGCACCCCTCTGACCCGAGGATGAAGATCTTGGTATGTGGGTAGTCGTTGGATGAGTTGGTCTTCCCTGTATCCTCGCTGTGGTGGAGAGTCATTTACCCAGTAGCCCACATACTCCTTTGGTACGCTTTCGTCGTAGCCGTTTTCTAGCGGCAACCGTCTGGGATCCTGGTGCATCGGCATCTCGACCGACCTGTGTCGACCTTGGGCTACTTCTAAAGCCTCGTAGATCTGCTGCTGCCGAAGGTGCTGCTGGTATTGCAGAAAAGCATGGTTGTTCATAGGGATCGCGGGTGCATTGTGCCCAACTACAGTCGGCGGTGGTAATGGTCTTGCAGGCTGGGAGTGTGAACGGTTACTTGCAGAGGTATTGTCTGCAGCTGATGATCGATGAAAGCTGCGCCTCAAGTCCGGCTGGACGGACTTCATGGAAGGAGACGATGGTTGTGTGTGTACGCTTTGCTGTGGAGTGCCAGGTACTTGAGGATAGTGAAACGGGTGGACAAATTGGCCGCTGCGTAGAGGTGCTGTAAGAGGCATTTGGTTGCTCATAGGTATCCGCTGATGTTGGTCGCTTGTGCTTCGCTGCTGATGTTGAGTCGATGGTCCGTTGGAGGATCCTTGAGCCTGCATCTGGGCATGCAGGTGCGTTTGAACTTGCAACAGTCGTAGCTCGTGTTCCTGCGCCTGAAGAAAATGGAATTTGTTAAAAAGCTCGTGATGAAGCTGGAGCTGCTCGTACTGTGCCTGGAGGTGACCGTCTCTAGTAGGATAATCACGAGCTGGAAGGTTGTGGAGACCAATCTGAGGAACAGTGAACTTATTCAAGGCAGCTGCGCTAGATGCTCTTCGACCTGAAGTACGCTGGGAGCTTGGACCGTGACGGCCTCCACCTCGGTTGCCATGACCTCCTCTGTTACCACGCGAAGACTGCGATTGGCTCCGACTCCGAGTCAGTACAGGCGGAGGTCTGGGAGCTGGCTTCTCCCATCTCTTCTCTTCTGCGGCTGGAAATGTGTACTCCTGTAAACACTCATCGAGCTTGGCGTCCTTCACCAGGTCGAAAGCTCGTCGTAATTCTAGATGTATACCTCGAAAAGAGGTATCATCGGCCGTATTCCCAAGATTTCTCTCGGTATTGAAGGGTTCCTCCACACAGAGACGATTGTTCAGCATCAAGTGCCATTTCTTCGCTTCCTTAGATATCAATTTTCCCTCCCGGACGGAGACGACATTCTTGTCAAAGTCCAAGTCATACGCGTAGCGTCGGAAGAAGTGGAATAGAAGTTCTCCTAGACTCTCCTTATTCTCTCGTCCGTAACCACGGAGCCGCTCTAAATCATCATCGAAACTGGCGGGATGACCATCGGGCCCAATCTTCCGTTGGTGGGGTTTCTTGTGCAGGGAGGGTAAGATGGGGGGGTTCCGCGTCTGCATGAAGTTGAGGATGAGACATATCCAGGTGTATGAGCTGAGGGTGCCACCGAGGGCTTTATGAACCATTTAGCAAGGATCGGGACGACGGACGAGACGTGAGCTTACCGGCATCATTCAAGATCCGTCTTTTTGTCCATTGTTTGACAATCATAGCAAGAGGTCTTACTCGTTCATCAATCTCAACATACGTCTTGATCATTCGTGTGTTCTCCAAAGCAAGCGTGTTATTGACGTTCATATCGCACGCAAGCTGCAATTCTGGGTCCCAAAATTTGACTATTGGAACTTTGGCGTGAGGGACACAGACGACTCTTTCCATTCCATCTGATACCACCAGTCAGCACCAATCAGACCACCACGAATTTTCAGGAACGTACGCTCTGCAAGCGCGTTGGCGAGTAAGCACACCCGCTCAAGTGCTTTCAAAGGGGTCGTTATGCAAATATCAACTGGAAGTTGTTAGTTCGAAGAGAATCGAAATCTCTTTCAGCCTGGCTTTGGCTCACCGTCCGAGTCGCTGGTACACAGCATGTTTCCAGATGACCCAAAGACATGAACCCTGATCTCGCTATCCCGCCACTGCTGATTTAAAATCTGTTCCAATTTTTGGACAAACTTTGCTCTTCTTTGATCGCTCTCTTCTGACGGCAATATCCGGTCGTACAATTCCCTCATGTCTCCACTCAGCTTTCCCTCTTCTTGTGGATTCAGATACTTCTTCGGCATCGTCTTAGGTCTTTCCAGCTGATCTCCACCAATAGAATATGGTATCCGCCTCCTCGAGAATGCCATGCCAGTCTCGTATTTGCACCCTGCGATAGAGGGCGCTTTGCTGCGGGAGCGCAGGCTGTTTTGGGTATCCGAATGCGTGGACTTTGGAGAGCCATTTGGCCGTTGTTTCTCTGGAGAAGGAGACCGAACGCCGAAAGATGTCTTGCGGGCTCTGAGGGCAGGCGTTGTAGGTAGAGAGGAAGAGTGGTGGTTGGTAAGGTGTGGTGGATGTTGGGCACAATTCAGATGCTGAGCGAAGTCGCCCAAACTGTCTTGGTTTGGCATCCCTCGTGTCATCGGCACCTTGCCGTCTCAAATCCTGTCTTGAAAGCTTTTCCCATTGGTTTTTGCCCAAGGCGATGGCGCCCTGACGAGCGACCCCCTGTCCCTAGTGTGACGCTTTCGTGAGAGGGAATAGAGCGTGACAAAGTCCTGAAATGACTGATCACGAATCGGACTCAAGCTAAAAAGTGGTGGACAGCCTTTTGTAGACAAGCAAAGGTGATGAAGTTGTCACCGAAGTTCCTGGAGGTCGTCGATGGCTTGGTAGGGAAGGGGGCCGCGAATGTGGCGGTAAATCTCGACTGCTCGGGCTAAGACAAGATGCGTAAGTGAGAGGCTATGCATATGGTAGTCATGGGAAAGCCAATGCGTGTTGCGAGGTATGATGCAGCGAGATAGGTCGTAAAAAGGCACAGGAATTGCTGGGGCGTTTGCACGACAGATCCCACGCCAGACGGTGGAAAGCGAACACCGATAGCTCAAGGAGTTGAGAAAAGTGCCTGAATGAGACTTGAGGAAGTGGCAATCTGCGGAGATCAGAATGATATAGATATGGGAAAGTGTTTGTGGGTATGTTCCTGAACAATAATATGGCAGTACTCAGCCAAACCGCGCTATTCCTCTTCTGGAGGCGAGGAAGTCAGCACGCTTCTCCCGTCGGTACTCTGATAACAGACCGGTGAAATCTGGGTACGATCACGCAGTCATCGCCTTTGCTGTCCCAGAATTATCATGCTGAGAGCTATGGGAATTGGTTTCTACGCTTTTCTAAGCCATACATTTGATGTTTCATCATGGCGGGCAAAGTTCCCCCTATTACCATTCCGCACCCAGCCGCTATTCCATGACAAAGGGAGAAGGCGCAACAGCTTTCACAGTAATCGCAAATTGTTTGGTTTGTTGAAATGGATGTTAGGTAAGGTAGCTGGGAGGCTCGGTCAGCCGATGTCCTACGTTGTAAACTGTTTCGACGTTCGTTCAGCCACGTTCCAAAGTGTATGGCATCACCAAAACGTATGTCTCGAGTCAGGCTGTGACACGAAATAGAAATATTTAGCTTCATGTCCTCATTTCCAAGTCATACGAAATTGTATTGCGGCCGGCTGTGCACATCCTCTGGACATGTACTTTTACCAAACCATTGGGAGAGGGTAAGCGGTAAGGCAGCCGAGTCAGCCCCAGGGGGTACTCCTGCCAAGTCTAGGTGAGTTGCCATTGCGGTTCTAAATATACCGGTACAACGGTGTATTCAGGGAGAGCAAGCACTCACATATTGCTGACGACCTGGTATGGTCGTCTTCGCTTCCGATCACTACTGCATGGCCGCGTCTGAACGCTCGGGATTCTTACTCCGTCCCCAGAACCATACAACCACCATCAAGTATCCAGGTATCGTACCTGGATCGGCGTGCGGGAGCGACCTTATCATTAGCGCAAAGCGTTTGGTGCTGGGTATTGTTAGGTTGTTGGAGTCGCGGAACACTAGCACGGTGAGGAGAAGGATTTCGCAGATTTTGGTAAATTTGTTAGGCAGAGCTCTCAGTTGCAGAATGAGTGTTCCACGTTTCCAATTTCCACCGGACGTGATGGTTTCAAAGCCAATCCTTCAACTCACTCAGCCTCCTTTCACAAGGTTACGGGAGCCGCTTGCTTTCGAGGAAGCTGACAATATCTCTCGTACCATCCCATTTCAAAGGTCCATATCTCTGATGGTCGTCGTCCTGCTTCTTCGTGCTCGGCCAACCATGCCCGAAACCCTGGATATAATAATGGACAATTACCTCTTGGTCCTTGTTGTCCCACCATACAGATTTTTTCACAGTTCCCTCATGAATGTCTCGGACTTCCATTTTGGTCCCTTCCCCACACCCATTCCTCTTTCTCCAACCTAATAGCCATTCCTCGATCGAGTAAGTCTCACCGTCTGGTGTGCTTTTCCCATCGTAATGAATCACTGGGTCCTTGCTCCCATGCATCTCCAACATTGGAAAGGGGGATCTCGCGGGCTCACATCTGTCGAAAAGGGGCTCGCCTCCTTTCAACGATTTGTCTTTATAAATCGCACCTGAGACAACGGCTGCACCCGCGATACTTGCGGAAAATACGTGATCACAAGGAAGGAGACTTGTCAAGCCACCCCCATTGGAAAAGCCGACAATGTAAACGCGGTTTCGTGCGATGTTATAGTGCTCTAGTATGTGGCTCAACAGCTCGCGCGCAAAAGCTATATCATCCAACTCATGCCTGGGAGGAGATTCAGGATCTCCAGTCCATTGCTTGTTGATTCCGTTTGGAAAAGCAAGCACAGCGCCCATGGTGTTGAATGCAGAATCTGAGAGCTGGCTCTCACGTTCGAATTGCGCTCCGTCTTGACCCTTGCCGTGGAAGGCGAGGATAAGTGGGCACGGATATGACGAGTTGTAGCCAGTAGGAAGACTGAGGAGGTAATTTCGAGTCCCGCCAGCCGTGGGAGCATGGATGGCCAGGGGCACGGAAGGACCTCCAGGTGTTGGCTGAGGCAACTTCTCAGGGGCGCAGCTTGGCCACGTGGTGATGGAAACCAATCATTTGCTCTATCCAAGAATAGAGCAGCAAGTGATCGGGTGGAGAGCAACCGCAGCGATCTTGCAGTGTATTGTTGACACCAAGTGGACTGCGAGCGTTGCCAAGCATAGTCATCGAACGAAGTTCAGATCCGTGCTTTGCAGATCTAAGATCTTGTCCTAGAAGGGTTCACCTAGTAACCGTCCACACCTAGTAACCGTCCAGCCTTATAACGTCGGTTGAGTTCTATGAGTTCAGAGTTAGTGATACCCTGGATTGTAGACTCCGCCATTGCTCGGATGGCCGCTTTGCCTACTTTCTGAAGCACTTGATTGAGATCGGGTCGTTGAGTATGGCATGCGCCCTTAGTCACATGCTGTAGAATCTGCTGTATCTGTAGAGTGTTGGCTGGCGTCAAGGCGACGTGGAAGTTACCGTCAGGGCCGGTGGAGGTAATTGTAGCTTCAGGAGGTGTAGTAGGACGGATCTCAATATTATACTGCTGTGAGGCCTGAGTCGTAGAAAATTGCTGGAGGACTAATTCTGGACTGAATGGTAAAAGTCCTGATGCGGCCCATGCTTTCTTTATATTTATTGGTGTTATCGCCTCGTATCGGGCTAACTGATAGATTTTCAGAAAGTCGACTTTGTCGATGTGGTAGCTACCTCCTAGGCGTGTGATTCGCTGGACGTGAGACTTGTAGGCAGTCGCTAAGGGCGAGAAAATACCGACATCTAATGGCTGGAGCA
>JAABUK010005644.1_pt1 | contig 19279 bp, 17 predicted proteins | sample 5559141 | NCBI WGS metagenome assembly JAABUK01 (sample SAMN10711869, study PRJNA513367) | rock metagenome | isolation source: Antarctica rocks | place: Antarctica: Victoria Land, Pudding Butte nord | collected 2016-01-03 | reverse complement strand
TCATTGCAGCCAGCAGCAGCTTGCAGCATCTTGACAACTGCACAGGCACACATACACACAAACAAGACATGCAGCACCTCTAAAGGAGACAATTGACATGCTGAGTCACGCTTTCTGATACACAATCACCATGATCTCATCACAACCAGCAGCAGCTTGCAGCATCTTGATGTTTTGCCCACACAACGTACACACAAACAAGACACGCAGCACCTCTAAAAGGAGACTGTCTAACATGCACCCACCATGATCTCATCACACCCAGCAGCAGCTTGCAGCATCTTGATGTTTCGGCCACCAGAGCCGATGACTTGCCCAATCTTGTCAGGGTCAATGATGAACCTCCTGATTCTTGGGGCATACTGGGACAGCTGCTTGGCGGGAGGGGGGTCACATGACTGCATTTCCCGTAAGATGTGCTGCCTTCCCGCCTTGGCCTGGTCCAGGGCTTGCCGCATCACCTCTAGGGTTATTCCCTCCACCTGCATACCCACATAGCTCGCTTATTTTCTTGAAACAAAAATCATGTTCCTCTTCTTCTTATCCTTCTTCTTCTTCCTTCTCGCTTGCACATGTGACTTTTAGAGTTATTCCCTCCACCTGCATGGCCACAAAGCCTGCTCTTCTTCTTACTCTCAAAGCTTCTCCACTCTAATTTTTCACGACTCTTTTTCTACTTCTTCTCTTTTCAAGCTTACACAGGTGAGGAAGAGGTGTGGCATGTGTTGAATAGAAGAAGAAGTGCAGGTAGTGTGATGAAGCAGGCAAAGCTGATGTTTGCTGCTATCATGCAAAAGAGAAATTAGGGGAGTTTAGAAATTGACATATGAGTGCATCTCCCTAGCATTGAGGTTGTTGCGCTGTGGCGTTGCTTTCCAGTCCAAACATTGTCACCAACATTAGAGACCGGTTTGCCGCCACCTTGATGGCCATGCCTGACTCGGTTTGACCCCTGTCTGACCCTGATCGAACCCCTTTTGATCCTGACACAGCCCTGTCTGAGCGCTGTGTGAACTGTGGGAAAACTTGTGACTGACCTTGATGTCCATCTGGGAAGCTGTGACACCCCGCCACCTTGACATCCATGCTCAAACCTGTCTGAACACTGCATAACCCTGTCTGAAACCCTCTTAACCCTGTCTGAGCCCCTTCTCACCCTGCTTGACCTCTGTCTAACTCTGTCTACGGGTGACGCCGAGGGTGTCACAGCCTTCCAAATGGACATCAAGGCCAGTCACAGGTCCTCATGGGCTTCACACAGGGCTGCTCATGAAAACCTGTGACTGACCTTGATATCCATCTGGAAGGCTGTGACACCCACGGCGTCTCCCGCCACCTTGAAGTCCATGTTGAAAACTGTCTCAACCCTGCCTTAACCATTTCTAACCCTGCCTGACCCTATCTGAACCCCTTCTAACCGTGTCTGAGCCCTGTCTAACCTCATGAAAGCCTGTCACTGACCTTGATGTCCATCTGGAATGCTGTGACACCCTCTGCGTCTCCCGCCACCTTGAAGTCCATGTCACCCAGAGCATCCTCACTGCCCAGGATGTCTGTCAGCACCTGGAACTGGCCGTCCTCTTCCAGAATCAGACCCATGGCTACACCAGCAACCATACGCTTGATAGGCACACCTGCACATGCCAATGGTCAGTCACCAAAATAGTATACCTCCATGGTGTTGGTCTTTGAATATTATCTGATACTGCAGCCCTACGTAAAGCTCCATGAAGAAGAGCAACAGCAGCAGCCGCATAACTTCAGTCTGTGGCAGTTATCTGTCAGGATGAGTGTGGGTAAGCTTCCAGGCAGTAAAGTCACATGGTGCTCCACGGCAAAGAAAATGTACCCGCACTCAAAATGGCAAGGCAGCTGCCAAACACTGAGGCCCTGAAACTGCCGCTGTTGCTCTTCTTCATGATGCTTAACCACAATTCAGAATCCCAACACAATGAAGCAGCATCCTGCATCACTCATGGCAAGAGAGCCCCCACTGACTGAACCCCAGAAACTGTCGCCGTTGCTCTTCTTCTCGTCATGTCTCAGCACACAATGGAAGGACTGTGATACATTGCAGTGCCCAGCAGCACGTGATTTGACAGAGACAGAACCTAACTGTATCATCCATCATAGCATGTCTGGCGCCACAACTTGAGGTCATGGCATGACTGCTGCCGTTGCTCTTCTTTCTGCACTGGCAGCAGTCATGCTGTGGCCTCAAGTGCAGTGGCATTAGTATGTGAACGAACAGCAAGAAAGCCTACCTGCGTCCATTAAGCTGCTGCCGTTGCTCTTCTTTGAGACGTACATTGGTAGGGTGGCAGTAAAATGGCATCAGTAAGCTATGATACAGCAAGACAGCCCATCCGCGTGCATTGAGAAGTTGCCATTGCTCTTCTTGCAACTCGCATTGGTAGGGTTGCAATGCACTGTAGCAGTGTGCGGAGCCCTACCTGCATCCATCATGGCCAGGCAGCCGCCACAGACTGAAGCCATGGAGCTGCTGCCGTTGCTCTCAGTGATGGTGCTCTCCAGCCTGATGGTGTACGGAAACTCCTCCTGCACCCCATCACATGCCCTTTAGCGTTGAGTCAACACTGATTAGTAATCAGCACAGCTTCGTGAACAGTGTGATGGTGCTATGTGTATATAACTCCTTCTGCAGCCCACCACATGCCCTTCAGTGGTTAGTCACCATAAATTAGTAACCAGCACAACTTTGAAAACCCTACGATGGTGCTCTCCAGCCTGATGGCTTATGGAAACTCCTCCTACAGGCCATGACACATGCCCTTTGGTGTTTAATGATCACAGCTTAGTAGCCAGCACAGCTTAGTAGCCAGCACAGCTTAGTAGCCAGCACAGCTCAGTAACCAGTATAACTTGGTAAACTCTGTGATGGTGCTGGCATGTGATGGCTAAAGGACAAGTTTTCATACAGTAGCAGTATGAAGACCGCTCTTCATCCTGACACTTTATGGAAACTTGTCCTACAGCCATGACATGCCCTTTCGATTCTTAAAAGCAACATGTGAAGAAAAGTCCTCTACATACTTGTGCTCAAACAGTCCACAAATGGTGCAAGCTCAGGGGCCATATTCTAAACCCTATTGGCCTCTCGACCCTAGAGACATGCTCTCCACCCACAGCAGCAGCTGGAGGTGCAGCCGACTTGCTTGTCACAAAAGCTGCACCTTCTGGCCGGCATTGTGACTGAGAACAGCACCTGAATTGGTGTGATAGCTGTAGCAGTCATGCTACACCCATGATGCAGAACTCACTTGCTATTGACTTGCCAAGAAAGCCCAGACCTGATTGGCAACAACAATGTTCACAGCAAAATTTCTTCTGAACCCAGAAGGCGTCAAACAGCCCCCACAACAGCATACCACAACTTGTGCGCATTGTGCACGCTGCTCATGCGGCTTTGATGTACATGCTCTTGCTACAGCCCTGCCATACACGTTAGAGCAGCTTAGTCGAGTAAGCAAGAGCAAAGTGAGACTGTGCAGAAGGCGGATGATTGTTCTGTCTGACCTAACATGACATGTTTAAGGAGCACGCCAAGCTGACGCAATACCTGTATGCATACAGGAGTTGCATTGACATGACATGCTCTTGCTGTCTGTCACAAATAGCTGCGCCAGACCTTTCTGGTCACGATGCAACACGTTCAAACCTGCTCAGCAGCTGAATGCGCCCTTTTTGTGGGAGCTTGACTCATAAGGCGCACGTCAGTCAAACAACCTTGCATAATGATTTCCACCTGTGCACACGGTTGTATAGTTCGCTGAATCACCAACCAGCAGTGCGAACACTGAGAGTGTTTGCGACCATGGTTGGGGATCGAGCAAGCTGTTGTAACATCTGTGCCGGAGCAAGCACCCACACAGCTTCTTCTTCTGCAGCACATCAGTCAGCCTTGTAGGGCCTCTTCTGGGTTGGTGAGATCATACAGCTTTGTACATTGGCATGTGGGTAAGATCATACCGCTTTTGGGGTCTCACATGGGTAAGATCATGAGATCCAGCCTTGTGGGGTGGGGTGTGGGTGAGATCATACAGCCTTGTAGGGTGTCATGTGGGTGAGATCATACAGCCTTGTGGGATCTCATGTGAAAAGATCATCCAGCCTTTTAGAGTAGCATGTGTAGAAGCTCAGGCTCTGCTGTACATGCAGCCCTGACCTGCAGGAAACCTGTTAAGAGGGTTTGTACAGGTCGACACTCCACTCCAGCAGACCTTGGTTGCATTATTTTAAGAAATTTTGAGTGCAGTGCAAGCTCTCAGCGGCCGCGGCTGGATGGATCAGGGCGCACAGTGGAAGATCAAGCTCTGCTGCAGTTCCAGCCACAGTAATCTGGAAACTTGCCCAGAAGTTGTGTGTATGTCAGGTTTGCGCAACAGCAGAGCTTGATCCCATCTGCTTGCTCAGCAGATTTGGCTCAATGCATCAGCACATGACTAGGAAGGTTATTGAACTGATGCAACATGCTCTCAGTCACATGTTCACTCTGATCAGATTTATTAGTCAGCTTTGAGAGAAACACGCTGCTTGAGTTGCAAGTTTAATAGCATGCTTGAAGACCAGATCACAGAGAAACATTAGATCTCATGATAAACCATATTTAATAAATCAAATTAGTAAGAACCAAACCACAGGTATGCACGACAGGCTGCTCTGGAGAGAAACAACTTTTCCTGCACATACCTAGCTCATCATGAGCTGGAAAGCGTAGTTATTATTATTATTACTGACGATGATAGTTATCGACCATAATAATGATAACAAAAACGCTTTTCCTGCGCATGTCAAGCTAGTTAAACGCAGGGCAAGTCTTGTCTCTCTACAAAGCATGTAATACCAGGTACCTATGATTGCAGGCAAAACATGAGTGCCATCATCAGCCGATGGTGGCCTTCAAATCAGATTGCTGCCAGTTTGACAGACAAGCTGCCAGACAGCAGCTACACATGGTAATATGCTAAACATGGTAATATGCTAAACATGGTAATATGCTGCAGAATGCTACCAGCCTTTCATGCTGTATTGTGACAAGCTGTACTGTGTACTCTGATGCAGAGTCTATGCCTCAAGTGAACTGACAAGTTCATGCACAGTGTCTCCAGCAACATGGTGTGTACTTGGTGAACACTGAATGACAAGCATGCAGTGCCTCATGCCTCATGCCTCAGGCGTTGAATGCATCTCACTCAGTATCAACCAAGTACGCAACGCATGCCTCGAGACCCATGCATGAACTGGTGAACACCCAGCTTGCATTGCACCAGGCATGAAGCTGATGCCCTCTGCATATCAGAGTCGCCGTACTTCAAAGCGCAAACATGCTTTGATGAAGCGCTTGATAGCAGGATGAGGAAGAAGAAGAAGAAGAAGAAGAGCTTTGGCCAACAAGCCTGATTGCTCATCGACTAGCCTTAGCGACCCCACCTATTGTCGTCCATCTGTTTTATAATTTGGGTGGGGAAAGAAATAAAGAAGGGTCAGTGATCTCTGCAGCAAAATGCTTCAGTGATTCTGCTGTATTTCAGACCAGAGAACATCATCCTTGCACGCACAAGGACATGCCATTACATTCAGCTTGGTGGCTTGCCTACACAGTGAGAGGCCTTGCTAAATCATGCAGCACAAGACAATCAGCCCTTCTAAAAGACCCAAGAAACACCAGCTTGTTTACACCAGTCTTGACCAGAAGTCAAACCAAATCGGGCTGAAATGTCAACCGTGTAACATTCCATTGCAGACCGCAATGACATGCAGTGCCATGAGACACCAGTTGATTGCAAACGGCAACTCAGTGTTATGAGCTTCCACTTTCATATCAAATTGATTTCATATTTGGTCAAGCCTTATGTGAGCAAAAAAAAAGAAAGAAAAAGAAAAGGTTTACGCTTTTCAGCGATCATAACGGGAGCCTCCCAAGGCGGCGGACCCAGAGACTTATGTGAGCGAGTGGCATGTTCTTAACAAAGCTTTGGCAGGCATAAGGAAAACATGTTGAGACAGAAGCACAGAGCGCGACAACATGACTGAGTGCTGTGAGATGGGCCCTTGCGCTCAAGATTTACTCTTGACCTGCTGCCTTGGCTGTCTTTCAATCTCACATCAAAGGTATCCATGACCAAGGCAAGAGCGTCTTGAGCTGACTACAGCCAACTCACCAGAGAGGGAAAAGGGCACTTAAAGCTGAGTACGATGTGATGGTCCACAGACACACTTTTGGATCAAGTTGAGAGCACTGCCCCAGAGGGGATTGTATCTGGTGCCTCAGGCTTCAGCCGTGCTAGCCTGCCTCATGCATGAAAGGTGCAGTGCCTACAGAGGAACTAAGCTTGGTACTAAGCTTGGCACCAAGCTCAGCCCCTCTTGAAGCAGTGCACCTATCATGTACAGCTAGGTACTTGGAGTCGTTTTCCCCCCTCATGTACAGAATGTCAGGTGCAGTGTCTCAGGGAAAATGGGCTTAAGGCGTAAGCCAGGATAGGGTGGGTGTAGCATCAAGCACAGTCTGTACGAGAAGCTGGGACAAAAGCCACAAGCTTGCCCTCTCTCACACACTGTTCATGAGGCTTAATCCACGCTAGCATAGCTTGCAGAACAACCTCAGCCCCTCTGAAACCATTGTTACCATTGTTGTTATTAAAGGGCATCAGATCCACTAGAATTTCTAACTTCGGAAGTTATGCTCTTCATTTAAAGCAGCAATGGTAATGCTCTTTCACTAATATCATGAGTATGCTCATGCTGTAGTGGCTGTGATATCCTTGAAACAGCAATACCATTGCTGCTACAAATGAAGAGCATAGCTTCTAGGACGCAGTGGCTTACTCAGGTACTGCCAAGATTTTGACGGCAGTAAGCCAAAGTAAAGTGGCATTGCCTTGACTGACTAAACAAGAGATAGGATTGCACACACCTCATCAGGTATGATTGGCGCCAAAGCCCTTTGCGCCAACATGCCATGGCCCACTTCCCGCCTTCCTGGCATGCCACCCGTGCGCCCTGTCTCCCCCACCGAAGATGGCGGGAAAAAGTACTGCAGGTAGAAGTTCTGCTTGCCGGTGGCGTAATCTTCACTCATGCTGTCCTGCCTTTGGGCCGCTGCATCAGAGCCTGCATACCAAGAGGGCCATGTTCAATGGGGATCATGCTGATCCCAGGGGCTCAGCTCCTGGGGATGCAGAAAAATTGTTATTGCCAGAATGTGGTACATGAGAGTGCATACATAGAGGGCCTTATTTAGCCAGGAATCTGAAGACTAACGCTGCCTTGCTGTTATTTTCTGTTGGCTCACGTATCACATTCTGCAATGAAAAGTGTATGCAATGCATGCTGCAAGGCAGGGCTTGTGACTCCTGAGTTACTCGGACTTGGAAGCACACATGGGTGCCTAATGCAATACATCAACTTTGCTGCAATTCTGCATCTATCTGTGTTTGCAAGGCAGGATCACGGACGGACTCACAGCTGGCTGCACAGCTTAGACTGTCGAGTAGAAACACCTTTTACTGGCTGGGCCAAATAGTGCTCAGCAATGTCCTCTGATGGTCCTGTATAAGGAGCTTTTCACAAAAAGATGTTGATACTGGCAACCCAGACGATGTCACTGTCACTCATCTTCAGTTCTCAAGCAATTGGTATAGCTTCAAATGCTGAATCAGAGTACTCAAGTCTGCAAGATGAAAAGAGTGGCCTTTCATCTTGTAGACATGAGCAGTCTTATTGACAGACATCTGCTGCAACCAATCAAAGATGAGCAGAGTATTGGTTTTGACAATTGCTTGCATGGCGCTTGTGCTGTGCATTAGCCTTGAGACCACATGCATTAGCCTTGGGACCACATGCATTGGCCTTGGGACCACGTGCGTTGGCCTTTAGACCCCATGCAATGGCCTTGGGGCCACATGCACTGGCCTTGGGACCACATGCACTGGCCTAGAGACCACATGCATTGGTTTTGGGACCACATGCATTGGCCTTGGGCCCACATGCACTGGCCTGGGAAAAGGTATGAAAAGTATGATGTGACTGTTTACTGTGCCTTGTGTCCCTAAGCCAAGTACAGCCTGGATTGAAAAGTTTGCCTCAAAAAAACTTATGCAAGATGAAGGAGAGCAGAGCACGCAGAAGCCTATGATGCATTGTTGCTGCTGACACAGATGCAGACACACAGGCGCACTAAGCACGCACAATGCAGATCAGGATAACACAGCTTTGCTTGCAGCAAAGACGTTACACCAGCTGTGTTGTGCATGCCTTGATGGCCTGGATGAGCAGAAGCAAAAGAAGAGATGGGCTTCCTTTGCAGCAAGGGCTTCTGGAAACGCAGCATGCCAAAAGCTTTTGCAGCATGGCTGCTGTAACAGATAAACAGACGCACTGGGCACACTTCACTGAGTGCCCCAAGGCTTTGCTGGCAGCAAGGACTCTGGAGCAGCTGTGGTGCATGCCCAAATGGCCTGGTAGACCAGAAGCAAAAGAGCCTCACCTGCTGGACATGCAACGTGCACACTGATGACACATAAAAAGGTCTTGGCAAGGGGCAGCAAAGACACCAGATAGAACGGTATGGTATCCTTTTGCTCTTTGCCAAGATCTTTTGTGCGGCACCAGTTTGGGCTTGTGTCTGTCCAGCAGTTGTTGCGTGTGGCTGTGCATATCCCGAATATACGGTGTAACAAGATCTTTTAGAATGTATGTGTCAGATTTTGTGTGATGTGATGCTAGAGGACGATGCCCTACTCAGATTCATGCCATGTGATGCCCTGCCACAAAAACTTGTCACAGCGTATACAAAACAGCAACAGAGAGAGGCCTCAGGAGTGGGCTGTGCCCTCCAGCTTCAGACGACAACGATGACGCCTGCAGGGTGACACCTGTCAGGGGTTCCAGCTCAGCACACCAGTCTCCATGCATGAGTCGGGAGCCTGGTGACAGGAGCAAGGGCTCCTGGTCTATGTCATCCTGGGGTTACAGCTTCAGACAGCAACAAATGGAGCTGGACAACTCATATGCACGCATGGACGCCTCGTACACACGGCTGGACGCCTCTCAAACCTTGCATCACACATGTAGCCTGGTATACACAGATGGATGCATGGAAGTATGGGTAGGTGAACCCCTCATGCATCATTGGTCATCACCCTACCAGTGATGCTATGAGAGTCAACAACCCATACTTGGTCCCAGCAATTGTGACCTGCATCCTTAGGGTTGAGTTCTGAGACCTAGGCCCGAGTCACTAAACCATACATCCTTGACGACAGTGGAGGTGGTCACCAGCGTCATGCAGCATTGCTTGAGTGCAAACGGGAATCAGAAAACCATAGTCCCCCATTGCAACTAAGCAACCTTGCATGACACTGGTGAAAAGTGCTGCTTGTGATCAGCAAGAATGACTATTTTCCCAGCTATCTTTGAGAGAAGTTGTGTCCCTGCCAAGATTGATGTGTCCCTCAAAGTGCTGCCAAATTGGGCAGCCTGCCCTGTACTCTTCTTCCAATGAGCAAGCCTCCCGTTCTCAAGAAGAAGAACAACGCTGTATTCGAATACACATGTTTCTGCCCCCTAGGGTGTGGAAAATACAGTCCAGAGGACCTCCCTGTATCAAGTCCTGATTTGGCAACTACTGGTGAAAGAAGAAGAAGAAGAAAACAAGGACAACAGAAACAACAAAGAAGATACTTCAAGCTTCATTTGTAAGTCCATGCTGTGCAACAGGTGCATCTTGCAGCCAAAGAGACACATGGCAGCCTTCAGCACATCAAAAAGAGGAAGACCAAGAAGACCACCCTTTCCGGGTTTCTTCTCGTCTTTCCTCTTTCTGGGTTGCTGAATGCTGCAGTGCACCTCTGTTGTGTGCCAGACACACCAGTCACTGCTAATCAACAACAAATACAGATTTAATCTTGCAAACTGCAAGCTTGTTTCTAGCTGCAGATCAAAGTGCTGATCTGCCGTGACCTCTTCAGCAACTTCTGGGCAATGCTGTTGGTATGCAGAGTTTAAAGCAGAACTTGCACTTGGACTGTCAATGCCCTGCTCCTCCAGAGTAGTTACAGTGGCTTTGCAGCCAACATCTTCAACATGCATAGCTTGGGTGAGAGCATGTTGACGCTGTATGCTGCTAAGCCTATGTGGTGGACTGCCTCTTCTTCCAGGGAATAAGTTGACTGCTAGGGGTCAACTTCTGCCTTGGAAGAAGAGGCAGTCCACCAGATTACTAAAGGAGCTTTTCTGAGGTGGGGGAGGGGGGGGGGGCGGGAGGCTTGCAAAAGGGCACCGTTCAGCATGCTGTGGGCTGCTGCAGCTCTTTATGTTGCAGGGTGCTTTAGGTTTTGTTTTCCTGGGTATATTTTGGACTATAGATGCGCCTTGCAGCAAAAGAGACACGTAGCAGTCCTTAGCACTCTAGGAAGAGGAAAGGCAAAAAGACCATCCTTTTTGGCGTTCTTTTTGGCTTTCCTCTTTCTGGGCTGCTAAATGCCGCGATACACCTCTGTTGTGTGCCAGACACACCAGTAGATTAAACTGTGAGGACAAGTCTAATGAGAAGGGCACCTGCAAATGCTCTCAGTATGTCAGGGCATGATGTGCAGCCTTCAACATGGAGCTCACCTAGGGTTGTGACTGCTAGGGCTTGTGTTTCGCCCCTGGTGAAGAGGGCACTTCCATGAACCCTAGGAAGGCAGCCAGCCCTGCTCCAGATGGGGCGCACGTCTGTGACCCCCCTGCCGTCCACCCGGTACCCCTCCTCCAGGACCAGCCTCCTAGTCGCCTGAGATGCAACTTCCTGCAAGCAATTCAGAATACCAATTTTGCAAAGCATTATTGGTATATGTAACAACAGTGTTGTACAATATGACTGTCAAGATAAATGTGTTGTCCCATAACACATGGGATGGGATGACACATATTTCTCAACATTGTGAACAAATGTGACCCCTCTGGATTGGCATTTGCAGTATGCATGGATGAGCACACTGCAAATGTCAGTCAGGAGAGGTCACATTTATTGCTGCATTGATAATGCAAAGCAACAGAAAACGCAATGAAATATATCAATGCCTACCAAAGCAGCACATGTGACCCTGAATTATCACACTAAAATTCAATTTCTCAAAATGCACCTGTCATTGGGTGATAAGATCTACATATAAGTAATTCTGTACCTTGAGGGCTCGGCTGACTTGAGCTGGGGTAGCCCCAACAACCCCCATGGGCAGCACCTTGCCACTGCTCCCCTCCTCTTCTTCACCAGGAGACGGGCTAGGCTCACTGCTGGTCCTCCCCAGGCCCCCCACACCCCCAAGCCCTAGGGCTGCCGCCCCAATTGCCGTCTGCACCATAGGGTCTTTGGCTAAATCTGCATTGGAGATTTGGCTGGGCGCTGATGATGTAGCGCCTTCTTCTTGTTCGCTGTTGCTTTGGCCTAGACCCCCCACCCCACCAAGACCCCTGGCCGCTGCACCAACCCCAGTCTGAATGATAGGGTCTGTAATAGATTTGCTCTTGCTGGTACTGGTCTGTGAGTCTTCTTCATCAGGAGGCGGCCTGGAGGGTGCCTCATCAGTGCTCTTCTTCAAGCTGAGGTCAGCAGCTGGTTCGGGAGCTTCTGACACAGTCTCATCTTCCTCCTCTTCTTCTTCGACTTTGACATCGCTAGGGTCTACCTCAGGGTTGCTGGTGGAGGGGCCTAGACCCCCAAGACCCCCCAGGCTTGCAGCTGCAACCCCCATGGCAGTGGCCACCAGACTGGAATCTGAACCCTGCTTGGTGGCATATGTAGCAAAGACTTCAGATCTGATGGCTTCAATCTGGGCGCCCCTCTCCTGCTTCAGGTGGGTGTTCCTATATACCTCTTCAAACCGCGAACCCACGGCTTCCTACACACACACAGATCTTGGCAATCGTGATAAGAGCCCTCTTCCTTGGGCATGCTGTCAGCTTTGCTCAGCTGCGCAACATGTTTGCTGAGCACACCAGAAGTGTAAGCTGCTGAAGGACTATCTGGACAACATGCTCATGTGCACACAGATACACATACACATTCAGCAACCCTGACTTCAGTAATGTCGGCAGTGACACCGAACCTTTTGATCTCTGTGGCAAATATCACAAACAATGGAAGTAAATATGATAAACATATTGAGAAAGCAAGGTTATAGGCTTGGAATTCCAACCATCAAACCCTGATGTCTTCAGTGTTGGCCTGGTCGAATGTAGCAACAATTACTGGACCTGACAACTACATATGAATGTCATGCAGAAGAAGCAGAAGAAGAAGAAGAAGAAGTGGAAGGAGGCTGACCTGGATGCTGTCAATGATGGGCTGGATGTCGTCGGCCTCGGCACTCAGCTTGGGCTTCCCTACTTCTTCCGCCCAGGCAGCAATGCTGCGGCACATGGACCCTATGGCCTCAGAACCAACCCCCACAGCCTGCAAGAAAAGATTCAATCATTCAGAAAGAGGCTTGCAACACTATTTTGCTGATTACTTTCCTCCTTGCTTGAACTACGCTTTCTGTGCACGTCTCATGCTTGGCAGCTTGTGCAGCGGCCAGGAACATATTGAAGTTGCAGGATGTTCACATGCTTTCTGAGCTGTGAGTTCAGCATGCTCAAAAGGGCCAGACCCCGAAATCCTGAGCCCAAAACTCAAGGTCCCCAGCCAAAAAACTTGGACTTCTGAGCCCAAAACTTAATGTCTTGAGCCCAAAAAGCCTAAGTCTTGAGCCCAAAACTCAGATCTATCCATAGCTTGCACACGGCTTAGCTCAGAAATGAGCTCCTTGCGAGCAGCCATTGACAATGGGATATGAAGCTTTCATGAGGGCATCAGTGCAAGGCCACAGCAAATCCATGTAGGTGCTCTTGTTCAGCCATGTGTGATCCGCCATGGAACGATGCAAAACTCACGAGCTTTGAGTGCAACAGGATTGGCGATTGCGCTGAGCTGTCTGCTGGCCGTTTTATTGAGTAATTTACAGTGTGGGGTGTGGAGCTAGCTGTGTTTCATCACACATTCTGAAGACAAAGCCAGGATGTCTAATGAGTCACAACTGGCTCCACACCCCAGACTGTAACGCACAGGTTGTTGACCTTTCATATCTTTGATTTGAGGCCAGCCTTGTGGCTTTGACAAATGCAACACTTTTTCAGTTGAGATGTGGAGTTCTATATACAGCCTGTATTGTGCACATGCTGTTGGGATCAGGGTCGCTATTTTGCACATGCTGTTGGGTCTAGGGTCATTAGTTTGCACGTGCTGCTGGGTCTAGGGTCACTATTTTGCACATGCTGTTGGGCCTAGGGTCACTAACTTGCACATGATGTGGTCCAGGGTCACAAAGCTGAGCTCAAATGTAATGGAGACCTACTTATGCTCAAGTTGAACATGACATAGTATCTGAAGTAGTCACCTGAGATAATCAGGATTGCACAACTGCAGCAGAAGTGAGATAGGCATGTCAGATGTTCCAAAATTGCACAGTTTAGTGACGCAGGTGATGTTACTTGACATGCCAGGCCTACAGTTGAATCAATATATGTCTCAGATTTCTCAAGTTGGCTCCGACTGCCAGCCTAGCACTGCCTGCCACCAACGACACATCAAACAGTCTAAATTGTTATTTATTATCATTATTATACTTAAGCTTAAATTATGTTGTAATTTGTTCTGACGTAGTGTATAGAGACTCGGCTTTAGGAAGAATTTGAGTCAAATCAAGAATCAGGCATGATCATCAGAACGACTCATGATAAGCTGAGTCAGGCCATAGAAAGCTAGTCAGGGTTTGATAAACAACAACAAAATCCTCAAACTTAATGGGATGTAATGCAAGCTGACTCAGCTTGCTATGTCTGCAATTATTTCTATGCCCACGCAGAAGTGCAGCATATCTGTTGAGGCAATCATGATATGCTGCATTTCTGCGTACAGAAGTGGCCACAACAACAGCTATGCAGAAGTTCCACAGTCTTGCAAAAGAGTGGCAGGGCTTTTTTGCTACCTTGGTATAGAGTGCCTTGCTACGCTTGTACAAAGCTGAGCTTTTACTGATGATGGTGTAGGCACGGCTCAGATCCTAATCAGGATTGTGACGGGCCTTCACAACTTTTGATCAAAAGCTGGCAAGACCTGCACTAGACCCAGATTGGGAGCAAAGCTCGTGCTCCGACACCAGCTGTGACATAACAGAGTAAACAACACTGAAGGCGAGGACCTGTTGAAGAGAGCAGTCTATTGCAGGAGCATGCAGCGTTGCAGTCCGTGCTGCCATGCTTCTCATTGTGCCCATATCCCGTCAGAAACACAACCTAGAGTGGAACCAGATGGTATTGCAAGCACACTGACCATCGCAAGCCATTTTGAAACAAGGGAATCAATGCAAGAGCACAGGGAGGGGGTGGGGGAGGGGGGGGGGGGTTTTGAGGCCAAGGAGGCTTCAGCCAACCAGCATGTATGTGAGTTGGCTGTTTTGCGAGAGATGAATCCCTGGGAAGCAACAAATATCCCTGGGAAGCAGCAGACATCCATGGGAAAGCAAGAGGTGTCCCTGGGAAGCAAGATATGTCTCTGGGACAGCAAAGACATCCCTGGGACAGCATAAGATGTCCCTGGGAAGCTCACCTCCAGCATTTGGTCTTCTGTGAGGAAGTCACAATAGCCCTCAATCATGAGCACTGCGCTGTCGGTTCCCGCCATGATCAAGTCCAGCTTGCTCTCCTCCATCTGCTGCACTGTAGGGTTCACCACAAACCCTAGCTCTGGCAGCAGGCCCACCCGTACTCCGGCCACTGCTTTCTTCAATGGGATATCTGCAGCAACGGAAAGAAATTGGGAAGGTGTGCAATGGATAAAGGGTAGAGAGGCTGTATGTTGCAGAAGACCTTTTGATCTGCAGCATGTTACATGCTTGGTCAGCCTTTTTGGCATGAATGTACAGAAGAAATGACAGAAAGTCAGCTAAAAATGACAGCAGCTTTACAAGCCCCTGCTGCTCTGATTTTGCGCTGAGCATCAACTGAAGATGACAACATGCAAACATATAATTGTCCACTTGCAATCTAAGCTCAGTGATTAGTTGGGCTGCCCAGGACAGCAGCCAGAGACAGAACCTGTTTTGTATGGGTTTTGGCGCATAATGCAACAGGGCGTTTGTAAGCTGCATGTCGGTTTAGGGGGACGGTTAAGTAGGTGGATTTGTGGGGGAAGGGGGGGGGGTGGGGTTTACCTGAAACAGCTAGCGCAGCACCGGCTGCAGTGATGGCCAGGGGCTCTGGGGACTGCTCTCCATCATAACTCAGCACCCAGGTCAAAACCTGCACAACAAGGTACACCCACTGGTGTTTGTGGGAGGAAACACAAGGGGTTTTCTCTCTTTTGTCACCCGCAACACAGAGGACTGGTTACAGGTGGTGATATGTGTTTTGCCTAGATTCTGTTCTTGGCAGACATGGCTGTTGCTTCAGAGCAGGTTGCTTGCAGACAAACGAGTTTTCAGATTTTGGCTGTGGGCTGGAATGAGCATACATGAGAGAAAGATGGCGGTTGTCCCGGGGGGTGGTAGCAAAGTGAAATGATTCTTCCTGAGGGGAGGGGTGGGAGGGGGGGAGTCCAGAGCTAGTTTGTGTTAACAGCACTTCTCTACATCCAAGCTTCACTGCACCTCTGGAGGACATGCTGTTGTGACTGACTTCTGGCACAGCACTCACAGGCTGGTACGATAAGTGCTGGCTTACCCTGAGATTTGACTGTGCACCCTTTTGCTTGCTGCTGCTACGAATATGTATGTATGCAACATACAAAAACCCAGCAGCAGCAGCAGCAGCAGCTTGCAAATGAACTCAGCTTTATGCACGCCGCTGAGCTCATTTGCATGTGCTGCTGCTGCTGCTGTTGGGATGATGCATAGGCAGAAAGAGGAGCTGACCTGGGTTTCTCGGTTCCAGCCCTTCTCAAACATGGGTCTGATGGGGCGGTCTGTGAGTCTGGACACCAGCACCTCACTCTCCCTAGACCGCCCATCACGCTTGATGAACCCACCACTGCAATATTGGACAATGTGTTTTCAGCTGCTGAGTGCCATCAAGCTCAATGAACCCACGGTTAAAGTCACATTGGACAATGCAAGAGTGCCATCTCGCTTGATGAACCCACCACTGCAATGTCACAGCTGGTGTTGTCCCAGCTGCGAGTCACATGGTGGTTTGAGCTGCTGGTCAGAACTAGAGTGTCATCACACCCACTAGTGCAATGCCACATTGCATGTTGAGCTGCACAACAGGCTGCTCTGGAGAGACAAGGCTTGAACTGGCCACACCTAGCTCATCATGAGCTGAAAAGCGTTTTTCACTATTGTTGTTTAACAAGAGTGCCATCAAGCTGGATGCACCCACAATTGAAGTCAGACTGCATGATGCATGCGTTGTTTGCTGGTCACGACAAGAGTGCCATCACGCTTGCAAAAGCCCCCACTGCAATTGATTTTTAAGCTGCTGAGCACAACAAGAGTGCCATGATGCTTGACGCACCCAAGGCTAAAATCACATGAAAGTTGTGAGTTGCTGGTCAAATCAAGGGATGCCGTTATGCTTGATGAACCCACTACTACAATTCAATTACATATTGTTATTTTGTGGTAATGACAAAAGGGCCTTCACACTTGGTGAGCACACCACTACAATTTCAAAAGTCACCAGAGCAGTGTAACAATGCATGTTGAGCTGCTAATCACAACAAGAACACCATGACACTTGATGAACCCACAACAGTCAGAAGTGGGTGCATTGAACATGATGGCACTTTTGTTGTAAGCAGCACCTCAACATGCCTCATGCAGTTGCAGTTGTGGATTGATCAAGCGCCATGGATATCTTGTTGTGATCAGCAGCTCAACATGCATTGCTGCTGGTTACACCAAAAGTGCCATCATGTTTACTGCACCCACTGGTGAGTTTCGAGTGCATGTTTCTATCTTCAGGTCACAGCAAGAGTGGCGTCACACTTAATGCACCCAGCACTACAGTTCCACAAATTGTTTTGAGATATTTGTTGAACACATGTCTTCTCATGCCATCGCGCTTGATGAACATCTGCTAAAGTTCCACAATATATTGTAAGCTGCTGGCAACAAGAGTGCCATCATACTTGTACACCCGCTGCTAATGTCCCACAATGTGTGTTGAGCAGCTGGCCAAATCATGAGTGCCATGATGATTTTGACACCCGTCAACACAATTTCACCTGGTGCTGTTTGAAATAAGAGCAGGAACATTTGATTTGACATGCACCAGCTCAACTATACTGAGTCTAAAAGGGCTGAGTCAGCATGCAAAGCGTCCAAGTTAACCAGCAGTTCTTAGTAACTGCATGCTCCAGCACAGAACAATAGTCTAGTCAACTGGAGCAGGCAGATGCAAAGAACTGCTGACACTGAGACACTGCATTCATCACAGCATGTGTGCCAATGCAAAGTGTCACGTACTGCAAACTGCATGTGTTGCATAATGTCACACTCCTGTCCTCAGCTTGATGCAGTATTGTACAGCTTTGATGAGCCGCCTATGCAGTCAGATGAGTCACGCACTATGTCTGTACGTGTGTACATGCAAATGACAGCTTGCTCACCTTGTTTTGCCAGCAGCACTGAATCTTTCAGTGTAGTTGACTTGCAAGGGAATGAAGGAACCATCACCGGTAGCCTCCAGGCTGCAACAGGCTGTTGTGTACAAGACCTGTAGGGACAGGTGATATAGTCATAACTGTGTAGCAGTACACTTCCCACCTCACTCACCAATGTAAACGTGCAGGGAGCCTTGATGTTTTGATTTGGAGTGCACAAATAGAATGCTCAAAGCACAGCGTGTGCCTACCGTGTCACCGTATGTGAGATTTACAGCACCATTAGCCTGTCTTCCTATCTCTCCGGTCTCTAAGGTCATCTGCTTGACAAACGATGTGGTTCTAAGACTGATCTTCTTGGGAGGAAGAATTTGACTGTTGGAAGAGGTTGCCAAACGTTTACTAACCGACCTGTCTGCCTCCCACATCCATACTCAGCTTTGTCGCCTTTGGCTGCTCGGCTTGACAAGTGACACCAACGCTGCTTTTGGTGCACCGCGCTTGTCTCCGCTTTGACAAAATATCATGTCGAGGACGGTGGTTTCGGGTTAAAAGATGCTGACCAGCGTTGGAACGTGTGCTAGAAGCTCTACCATGGCATGCTTGAGGGCGCGATAGGTTGTGAAAGCAATGTGGTCGCCAGATCGCAAGTCGGCAGCCTGGTGCCTGATGCTGCAAAAGCATTGTAATAGGAGGCCAACACTCAGCTATTGCCTGATGCACATTTCTCAGGTCAGAGTGAACAGCGTAGGTCAGCAAGCACGAGCGTACAGTTTGGCACGACAGAGCTCTGGACAAAGCTAGCCCTAATAGGTTACAGACAGGCCAGTACACACACACTCACGGAGGTTGACATACAAAGCATGGTCTTGACCCACGTATGTGCTTTTAAACCTGGACACAATGTACTCTCAACTGCTGTCCCGAACAGCAGGAGTCCTGTGCATCTGCTATCACCTATTAAGGTAATCTCGGAGGTGGGCTTGCAGCTCCCACCCCAAACATTTTGATCTCATGAGCTGCTTTGGACACGTTGCTGTAATCTGCCGGTTGAATTGAGAGAGTGCACACAGTGATTCATGCCAAGCCAGGTGCATCTGCTTGTTACCTAGGTATTCACAGGCACCTCTGGTTACTCTTATTGCATTGTGTGGACAATGTTTTATTTTTTTGCTCAGTGAGGTGACACCCCAAATATTTTGACATGTTTTGGGACCTAGGTGGAACGACGTTTGTTGGTCAGTGCCTGGTCAGCTTGCTCTGCCCCGCGCTAACTCTCCTTTGTGCCCGTCATGATGATCATGTTGATCAATTGCAATATTAATAGGCGATACGTATACGTGTGTAGAGTAACATTGTTAATGATGTAACTCATCATATATCCGTATTGTATATTGAGTCGATCAACACGCGGTAATGTATTGTCCTGCATTTCGTTGTTGAAGGCGTGACCTATCGAGAGAGAGAGAGATTACAATGCTTTAGCCAGCCAGCAATTGCAAGTCCGATCACATATAGAAGAAGACGAAGGTCAAATGTGGAAAACATCAAGACAGTCTAGAACGAACTTGAAAACCTGCATATGATCTTGCTGCGCAAAAAAGGATCTCATGGTGTTTGTGTCCGTGGAAA
>JAABUK010005643.1_pt1 | contig 19281 bp, 9 predicted proteins | sample 5559141 | NCBI WGS metagenome assembly JAABUK01 (sample SAMN10711869, study PRJNA513367) | rock metagenome | isolation source: Antarctica rocks | place: Antarctica: Victoria Land, Pudding Butte nord | collected 2016-01-03 | reverse complement strand
GAAGTAGCTTAAAAGGGGTAAGAAAGTAGTAATCTATTATAGCTATAATAAACTAGGCTACTTTACTAGAGACTACTAGTCAAGGAATATAGTACTATAACCGTAGTTAAATATACTAAGAAGAGTTCTATATAACGAACCTTCTAAGAATCTAGAGAACTACGACTCTAACTCGATCTATAAGTGGATAGAGGTAGAGAAACTACTAAAGGAAGTCGTGAAGGGAGAACGCTATTTCAAATTCGCATGAAAAGTGTACTAATTCAATAAGAATCTGAAAGACTATAGAATATTACCCTAGGATATTAATATAAGAACCATAAGGTATCTTATCCTAATAGGACGAGGAGACTTAAAGCTTAAGGAAGTTCTAAAAGACCTAGTTATTAATATCTAGACAGAGGTAGACTAACTATAATAATAACTCCAAGACATTCAGGATAAGAAGATAGAATAGGAATCTTTAGATAACGGCGAGGTTCTGGAGTACAGCTTAGAACATGGATAAGAAGATTAAGGGAGCTTAGAAGAAGAAGCACCGCGCTATAAACTAGATATAGAAATTCCAAATGATTCTTAATCTTATACCACCGTATCACAAGGATTAATCAAAGGAAAAGACTCTAAGAAAACATGAAACGATAAGCTTTATATTAAAGACTATCGATTTAATTTAATACACCTAGAACACGGTGTTATATATTAGATAGCCTGCGCCGACGACTACTATAAGTACTACTACCAAGTTCGGATAGAACTAGGAAGATAGATAGTAGGCGCATCTTGTAAACGAATAATCTGGAAAGACTATACGAGTGATAGTTATAACTAGTACCTGGCTAGCAAGCGACTTAACTTATAGTTTCTAGGATCTACCGTAGTATAGCATAATAGTGTCAGGAATCAGCTAAAGTATAGCTAGGACACAGTAGAATACTACTTATTAGAATGATATACTTGCATGTACGATAAATATAAGAAATATTAAGAAATTAAAACGATATATAATTTTCTTCCTAAATAGGGAAAAGAGTAATCTCTTATGTTATAGGAAGATATAAGTAGATTAATATACTAATCTTAAAGTAATTCCTGTGTACTACTTAGTATAATATATATATGAATATACCGGTATTAATCAATGGTTAGCGAGCTATTATAATCATAGATTCTAGAGTAACTAGGAATTTTATCTCTTAAGACTTAGTATAGTCGATAGGCCTACTAACTTGAAGGAAGAAGGAATAGTATAACTTATAGATAGCCGACAGGTTAACGCTATTAATAGGAAGGATAGACGAGGAGATATACTCGCTACCTATAATAATTCAACGCTATTATAAGGAACTAACCTTTAATGTTATTAGGATAGCTACTTATCATATTATTTTAAGAATGCCTTAGTTAAAGAAATATAACCTAATAGTTAACTAGAAGAAAGGAGTACTTATATTTATAAATACTAGAAACGTCGCCAGTATATAACCTATACGCCGATAGCGGATAATAATAGATAAGAAATAGAATTAAAGACTAGTTAAAGCTTATATTACTTTAGTTTTAAATAAGGATAACCTTATACGAGGGTCTAACTTAATATATACTAGTAAGGGTTAGTAGGATAAATAAGCTAGAGTTAATAAAGGAAAAGACGAACTTCCTAATATCTCTTTAAAGTATAGAAAGTATATAGCTCTATTTAAAGAAGAGTTAATAATAAAAGCGTTACCTAGACACTAATCTTAATATTATAAGATTAAACTTAAATTAGGGACGGCTCTAATATTTAGACTAATCTATATACTTTTAGAGAAGGAGCTCGGTATACTTCAGGAGTATATTAATAAGAACCTTAAAAAGGGATTTATTTAAGAATCTAAATTACTAGTAGGATATTTAATCCTCTTTACGCTAAAGAAGGATAGAAAGCTTAGGCTATACGTTAACTATTAAAAGTTAAATAATATTATTATTAAGAACTAATATCCTTTACTAAATATTAGCGAGCTGTAGGATAGACTCTCTAGGGTAAAGATATTTATGAAGCTTAACTTACGAGGAGCTTATAACTTAATTAAGATAAAGGAAGGTAAAGAATAAAAGATAGTATTTAAGACTCGCTATAAATATTATAAGTACCTAGTTATATTATTTAGGCTTACTAATGTACTAGTAACCTACTAAGTACTTGTTAATAATATAGTTCAGGCTTAGCTAGATTATTTGATAATAGCTTATCTTAATAATATATTGATTTATTCTAAGAACAAGGAAGAATATATTATGTATATATAGGACGTTCTTCTATACCTATTACAGGCGGGACTTCTCCTTAAACCAGAAAAGTACGAATTTCATAAGGAATTAGTAGAATTCCTAGGATTTATAATAAGTACTACGGGTATTTGAATAAGCCCTGAAAAGATTCAGGTAATATTAGAATAGCCTATACTATATAATATCAAGTTAGTTTAGAGTTTCTTAAGATTTACTAACTTTAATCGATGATTTATTAAAAGGTATTCAAAGAAGGTACTCCTACTTATAGATATTATAAAGAAAGAAACTGGATTTTAGTAGAGACTAGCCTAGAAGTAATTATTCAAGACGCTTAAATAAGCTTATATAGATCTACTTATACTCTATACCTTTCGGGTTAATAAACCGGCATATATTAAAACAGATACCTTGGATCTTATAATCAATACTTATTTATATTAATAATAAGATGATAGATAGTACCTTATAGCCTACTATTCCTATAAGATATTAGGAGCTGAACAAAATTATAATATCTATAATAAGGAGTTACTTGTAGTAGTATATATACTCTAGAATTAGAGGGTATACGTAGAAAGTTATTTAGAACTTACTATCTTTATAGATTATAAGAACCTCCTTAACTTTATAATAATAAAGGAGTTGAACCGAAGACAAGTCTATTAGTTAGAATTATTAGGATAGTATAAGTTCAAGATACTATATACCCCTAGAAAGGATAATAGCCGAGTAGACGCCCTAAGTAGGCGAGTTAACTATATAGAATCCAAGGATATTATAGAGAAACTAATTCTTAAATAAGAAAGGGACGGATCGCTAGTACTAATATAAAGTTTGGTAGTAATTACGTGAATCATAGTCTAAGACATTATACTAACCTTAAGGGAAGGTTATATCTATAATAAACTAATTATAGAGCTAAGGAATTAATAACTTAGATAAGAGCTACTCTAATATAAGGGGAAGACATACTTATCTAAGAGGTATATTAAAGAAGTAATCTAGGATTATTATAATAATCCTTTAATAGGATATCTAGGAGTATCTAAGATAGTAGAACTCCTCTAGCGAACATATATAGCGCCGCGACTACGCGCGTACGTTAAGAAATACATTAAGGAATGTATTTATTATTAGTAAAACAAGTCTATACGCTACGCTAAATACGGGCAAATATAATTTATATCAGTTCTAGATATATTATAAAAGGATGTTATAATAGACTTTATTATTAAATTACTAAAATAAGGGATCTAGTTATAAAGGACGTCTTTAACTTAATTATAATAATTATTAATAAGTTAATAAAGTATACTATCATGATTCCTTATAAAGAAATCTATAAAGTAGATTAACTAGGATATATACTCCTTAATAAGCTAGTAAGGGATTATAGTATACCTGAATCTATTATATTAGATAAAGACAGACTCTTTACATCTTATTATTAGAAGACTCTAATCATTATAATTAGAACTAAGTTACGAATATTAACCGCCTATTATCCGGAGACGGATAGTTAGACAGAACGTATAAACTAAATAATAGAAGTATACCTAAGATACTATATTAATTATAAATAAAGTAACTAGGTCTTACTACTCCTAATAGTATAATTAGCATTTAATGATAAAAGATTAGATACTATATAGTTATTATCATTCTTTATAAATTATAGATAATATACGAATCTTTTCCTAGAGCCGCGAGAAGGCGCTAGGGCAGAAAGGGTAATAGTACTAGTATCTAATATAAAAAGATTATATAACAATATATAATAGACTATTAATAAGGTTAATATAAAAACTTAAATAAGAGTTAATAAGAAAAGAAAAATACATCCTTAACTAAAGAAGGGGGATAAGGTTTACCTTTATATTAAAAACCTGAAGAGTAAGAGATTAAGTAAGAAACTGAATTATATAAAAGTTAGACCATTTTTAATTAAGCGACTAAAGGGGGCTATTAACTACGAGTTATAATTACTACTTAACGTTAAGGTACTCCTAATATTCTATATCTCCTTACTAGAACTAGCCGACTCTAAAATACTACTTTAAGAAAGTTAGAAGTTCAAGGTTAAGACTAAAGAATATAAGGTTAAAAGGATCCTAGATTAACGGGATCAGGAATACCTAATTAAGTAGAAGGAATATAAGGATTTAAAAAGTACCTGGGAACCTATTAAATACCTTTAGAATTATTAGGCGCTTCTATAATAATTCTATTAAGAGTAAAGCTAAGGGCGCCTTAATTAAAGTTATCCTTTAACACGAATTATTTAGACTTAATATCTAGAAGAAAGTCCTCTATATTAGGATTACTAACTAAAGTTACTTTATCCGCCTCTAGATCTATAATATTTTGGAGCTCGCCTTTAACTAGCTCCTGTTCCTTCCTTTCTAGTTAGTCTACCTCCGCTTGAAGCCGCGACCACTTTATAAGTATTTCATAAGCCTCTATCAATTTTTATTTTTATTAACGCTTGAGCCTAAGCCATTATTCTATAGAAAACGGAGCTAGATTATATTAATACCTAGTACGAATATACTCTATATATTTCATTGATTACGCCCTGACGCGACATTTCTTCAGATGATTCCTATCCGTATAGTACTTATAGACACGCATAGTAATTATTAATAAACTAATCTTATCTACAAGAGCCTTCTAATAAGTAGTAGAGGATGTTTTAGAATTACGTTATATAAGTATCAAGTAGGAAGGAAGACAGGTTTCTTAAGATAAGAAATCTTGGAGGGGGAACCTAATATTATATATATTAAAAGTATAATGTAATATACTTAGCTAGTACGTACGGCAGGGAACGCCGTGCTTAGCGCGCTAGTATACTAAGCTATAGGAATGATTAGTATACTTAAGAACTAAGTATACTAAGTATACCTCTTGATATAGATCTCTTATATCTATATAGATAGTGATATTTCTATATAGATAGGAGCTCTATGTTTAACTTATATTATAATTCTAGTAATCTCCTAAGTACTGAATATAATACCTTGTACTAGACCTGTTTAATATAAGCCTACTTGTCCTACTTCCTTAATACTCCTCTTTATAAGAACTAATCATAGGTCTATCCTATTCACGGACGGAGTCAACCGTAACATATAGGTACTACTACTATCATGTTATAAGGTATATAACTACTATTACTATCTTGTTATAAGTATTACTACTATCTTATTATAAGGTATATAGCTACTATTACTATCTTATTATAAGTACTACTACTATCTTACTCTAGGATATATAGGTACTATTACTATAGGATATATAAGTACTACTACTATCTTATTATAAGGTATATAGCTACTATTATAAGGTATATAGCTACTATTACTATCTTATTACAGGTACTATTCCTATCTTATTATAGGTACTATTACTTATATATCCTATAGTAAGATAGTTATAGTACTTATAATAAGATAGTAGTAGTACTTATAGTAAGATAGTAGTAGTACTTATAACAAGATAGTAATAGTACTTATATACCCTATAGCGTGATAGTAGTAGTACCTATATATCCTGTAGTAATAGTATTAGTACCTATATACCTTATAACGCGGTAGTAGTAGTACCTATATACCCCGTAGTAAGATAGTAGTAGTACTATAAGGGCTATAATAAGGTTATAGTAAGGGCTACTATAGGGGCGGTAATAGTAGGGCTATAGGCCGGGAGTAAGACATTATAAGTGATGTATATTAAGAGGTCTATAGGCTATAATGATGACCGCATATTATTAAGGTCTTACTGCCTATTTTTGGTAGGGGAGCTTCTGCGACATGCGTTGATTTTTCGATTTTCAAAAGTATGTGTCTGGAATGTCGTTGTGACCGCCCGTCCTAAGCCCCTTTTGATTAGCCGTGCTGACCACGCCAGTGATTTGAGACGGCTTTTGTCATGTAATATCGTGACGCTGTTACTAGTTCTTACGTTTTCCAATCTCAAGAAACGACAATCCGCGTGTCTCTCTTGGGTTACTTTGCCCTTCGCTTTTCAATCACAGGCCCTCCGCCTGCCAGTCTCACGATATCCAGACGCTGAGAATGGTCAGAAGCCTTGTCAGTGGCGAGCCGGCCTTGACACACACCAGCACAAACACGTGTCGAAGTGCTTCATTAGAGACTTCCTTGAGCTATGTCAAAAGCGCTAGCGGTACACGTCTATTCTATTGATGTACACTCGCAGAAACGACCGTGTCCGGATGCGAACCGTTGCCAATGGCTTTGATAACCGGAATAAGATGCTGGGAAAACAAATCAAAGAGAGAAAGCTGGCGCCATCGAACAGATTTACCGAAATGGATGCTGCCAGCCCAGACGCTCTCCAACCGCCAGCTGGCAGGTCCACGCAAATTTTGATGTATGCGGCGTTCCCATCAAAGACAATTTGGCCCCTTGTCGAAGTCAGGATCGCTCGATAGAATGCACCGCGGCGTACAATTTCCATGTTTTTGGGCTTGGCCCGCTATTAACATAACAATACTCAATCCGAGGACCACAGGTTGCGAGGCTCTCCTCGGACACATAGCGGATCGTCCTGTGACGAGCATTCTAGGTATCGCCCCGGCGATGATGGTCGTGTTCGGCGTTGAGGTCAATGACCATTTCTGGTAAAGAGGCCTAGTTTATCAACGAGCACTTGAAGGGATGTGGCCTTGCAGAAACAACCAAGATTGCTAGCCTTGACTTCGCCGGCACCTCTTCGGCATCTGGGGGTTGCATAAGTTATTTGCCCTTGTCGTCGCTTACATCGGAATCGCTTTCTGTCTACTGGTTGGGATGTTCAAAGTCGTCGCTGAGCCTGGCTTCGCGGACATGGTATCGAGCACCTAGTGGTTGACCAAAGGATAGAAAATGAGTCTAGGTTTGGCACCTTCGAACTTCACCTCGTCCGTGCACGGTGGTGGCCGATGTGCTTGCAATTTTGACCATCCTTAACCTCTACATGGTTGCTTGCTGAGGACTGCATGCAGTGATATTAGGCTGAGAGGCCTTAATCAGAAATGAAATGATCAAAATCGAGCAAGAAGAAGGCCTCAAAGAACCAACGAGCTGAGAAGCTTACCAGAGTACCACGCAGACGCCTCTAGAATATGCCGAGGGGCCCCAAGTGGCCAGTTGCCGAAAATCGGGCGAGATCCTGTTTGTGGGTCGCGACAGAAAAGTATCTTTGGGATCAATAAAGGACCATGTGCTGGAGTGCGTCTACCTAGGTCCGAGGAACGCCGGCCGAACGAATGCTGCAAAGGGTGAATCTCTGTGTCTCCTTGATTGTGGCTCAGAACGTCCCCGAACCGAATTTTGAGGCCGAGTAAGCAAGAATCGAGGCCCCCAAGTCCGCCATACCCTAAGTTCGTCGTCTGGCACCTTGCCCGTTTCTCTAGCTGACAAATTTTCTTGCCATCTCAAATGAAAATATGAGATCATATGTTCTACGCTAGTATATCATACTGCTATATTAAGGATATTCTCAGATGTCTTCAAGCCATGATTCTTTTGTGAGCTTCTGATACTCTCTGGGCAACGACATCTTGCTTCTGGCGGTCACTTTTCTGCCTTTGGTCATGACACTAGTTTCGTTGAGTCAAAAACCATATTGATCCACTCGAAGTGCAAACAGCATCAACTCCTTGTTGTTTTTCTATCGCTGCAGATCAAAAGCTATATATATACACGCCGCTTGAATACAACAAGGATACTTTCCACTCAACCAAATAAGCATGATCTTGATCGAACTGACTATTATTACTTGCACTTCGTCAAAGATGTCCGCACCAGGGATGTCCATCGCATTCGTGTCCGTCACTGTCGAGTGTGATAGGCCGTCAGCCTTTGGAGCGGCTGGTACAATGGGTCTGCAATCATGAGAGCTGCTGAACTTCATCAAAGCTCCCACACTTGTACCTGACATAGGTCCTCCTCGCGCGTATAAATACATATTCTGAGTGGAAGACCCCGGGGAAGCCGATGGGGACGTGGCATCAAGTCTTTACGGTGAGACGGTAGAGCCTCGTTGACAGTAGCTAGGATGTCCCTCAGACTTCCGGGAATGGACTTTAAAGCGAATACCCTTACTTTGCTTGGAAAGTGCTCTGCGAACGGCTTGTCATTCAATCATATCGAATCAGATACACGGAAAAATGCGTTCATCAAGAGGTGTACGATGCCCACGGGGAGGCAAGCGAATCTCACTGCTGCTATGGTAATTAGACCTAAGCGGGCTTCGATGTCACACAAGTCGGTCTTCACACGAACACACACACTTGCGGCCACGCTAATCTCACGGTTTCCGCGATTAGGGCCCTTCGCTACCCTAGCAGTCAGGGGTAGACGACCCCAAAGGATTCCAACCGCGGAATTTGAGCAAGCGGTGTTGGTTCCGCTGCTTACAACATAGCCATTTTCGGGGTCCGAGATTACCAAAAAGACCAACAGTTTTGTGTCTCAGTACTCAATATATAACTCACCAATGGGTCTCTTTCGATTCCTCATCTTTATCGCAACTAACAAAGCTACATTTGATCCTCCTATCGCAAGTTAGCCTACCCAACTCATCGCCCCTCATTGCCTAACATGGTAAACGATCTCTCTGCAGCGGCCCTGGAGTACTCCTCTCAGTCCGATCCATCAAAAGCACATCCTATCAATCTAGCCTCCAAGATCTCTTTCCTGGAAGCCACCGTTCTCCGCCGCTCGACCATTGACCTGAAAAAAGCGTCCTCCATCTCCGACGAGCGCATTGTCGAAATAGTCAAACACTCCCTCCTCCACGGACCTTCTCCGTTCCACGTTCAGTCCGGCCGTGCAGTTGCGCTGCTGTATCAGGAGCATGAGAAATTCTGGGATATGGCCTATGAGGCTGCCAAGAAGGTTACGCCGGAGGCGATCTTCAATGCTAGGTTCATACCTAATCTGAAGGCTTATAGGGAGTCGTATGGGACTGTAAGTTAGACGAGTTGATGACAGCTCCTTTTCGTGGGGAGAGGTCTGAGGTGAAGAACTAATGATGGGGGAGGGATTAGGTACTTTTCCTGGAAGATCCAGAGGCTGCCAATAGGATGCCGCCTATGCTGGGCAATCTGATCAAGAACTTCCCTGAATGGGGTGAGCATTCGAACGGTATGAACCAATACGTCGGTAAGTTTCCCACCTAACCTTTTCTTCCATTCCATTCTTTCGTCACACATCTGACAAATTCGCCTACTTATCCGCAATCCGCAGCATGGACCGCCCTCTGCGCCGAAGGTCTTGGCGCCAATCTCCAACACTACCAAAATTACCTGGGCGACAGCGTCGCCGAGCCTTTCGATCTACCGCCTACGTGGGAGTTGAAGGCTCAGCTGGTGTTTGGCACGCCGAATGGCCCTCCTAGAGGCGGGGTGGAGAAGGTGTTTGCGGATATTGAGCCTCGGGTCAAGGTCCTTGGGGCGAAGAGCGTGTGAGGGGCTGTCAATGACGCGGAGGTGCTTGTTGGCATGCGGTGTTTACTTGGTAAGCATTGAAGACAGAAGTACTCATGAAAGAAGCGAGAGGCTGATTCTAAGGAGTGCCGCTAAGGCTGCATTTTGTCCACGATGTTCATGGCCTCTCGCTCATTATCTCGATGAATACACATGTTGCCATCAACCATCATAGAGAATGAAGGTGGCGCGTATAGAGTGTGTTTGGAATATTCTGGACGGTCCTTCACTCCTCACCTAAAACAACCGGTCGCGCAATCAGTCAGCGGCATAGCTATATCGTTCTATTCAAGTCAACATGCACCATAATCTACATTCTTTGTCATTAAAAAAAGGCCAGCCGGTGTACGTTGTCTGACGCAGAGTCTTACATGGTGCCAAGAAGCTATTGTGGCTGATTCAGCCTATTTCTAACACGGTGGCGATCAAAATCTCATTGCAGTAATGTTTCTCATGCTCACGAGAGTACGTTGTATGTGTAACCCGAGTCTGTCATGACTCACTCTGTCACTCCTTCGCTCTCTCGGCTCTTTCGTTTCCTCCGAATTTCACATTGATTAATAACTGGACCAACATGGGTCAGGGGCAATTCTATTTAGCCTGATATTCTGGCTCTTCCACTGTTATGTACTTATTTTACTCACTATCTCGCACCCACTAACACTTACAGTACTCATCCAACCAGCCTCTCGCCCCTAAATACAGAGGACAGACGGCAACATGGCAGACCCCAACATGTTCACGACACCTTTCCAGCTCACCAAGACAATGCACCGGGACGTCTATCCAGCTGTCGACCCCAGCAACGCAGCCCTAGCCGCTAAAGGCAAGGTAGTCATCATCACCGGCGCTGGTGGAGGCCTAGGAGCCGTAAGTTCCCCCAAATCCCTTATCAATATCGAACCTCAACCCAAGCTCACATCACGGTGCAAGGCAATCGCACGAGCTTGGGCCCAGGCTGGTGCTGCCGGTATAGTCCTTGTTGGACGTACGACCCAAACGCTCAATCTCACTGTCGATAATATTTCCATGATTAACAAATCAATTCCCATCATCGCCGAGCCTATTGATGTGACGAATGAATCGAGCGTCAAGTCGCTATTTGCCAAAGTCAAGGCCAAGTTTGGCAAAGCCCATGTCTTGATCAACAACGCTGCGACAATGGCATCGGGCATGATCGGAGACATCCCTATAGAATCCTGGTGGGGCAATTATGTGAGGATTTTCCTGAACGATGTCGTAAACAAATATCCCGGATATGCATCTGACCAAATGCATATCAACAGGAGACCAACGTCAAAGGCACCTTTCTCACGACTCAATCTTTCATCCAGAGCTTTGGCAGCCAAGGAACCATTATCAACCTCGTCAGCCTTGCCGCTGCGCTACCAGGGCCTGGCAGCACCTCATACTCCTCCAGCAAGCTCGCCTTGATCAACATAGGCCAGAACCTGACTCTAGGTACACAGACCAGTGCTCCCCCTTACATTTTCGACAACGACTGACCCAAAGTGCCCCAGAGTACCCCGATCTCCGCGTCTTCTCCCTCCATCCCGGCATCGTTGCCGCTGACGATCGTGGCGCAGTCATGGACGCCTTTACGCCTTTTGCAAAGGATACGCAAGCGCTCACGGGCGGTGTCTCGCTTTGGTTGGATACACCCACGGCTGAGTTCCTCAAGGGTGGGTTTCTGAGCGTTAATTGGGATGTGGGCGAGATGGAAACTCATAAGGATGAGATTAAGGAGGGTAAGTTGAATTGGTTGGGGTTTCTGAATGCGAAGCTGGGTCCTGAGGGACATCCGTGGGCATCCAAGTAGAATGGGTGAGTAATAGCATTTTTTTTGGTCTTGACGCTACCTGATTTAGACGAGTGGGAAGGGGATGGTTGATTGCTGTGACCCCAGGACTTCAGATTATCGCACAAGCTTCACGAGTAGAGAAAGATTATTGAGAATGATCAGCTTGGCATCATTCTGCTGGATCGCTCGATCTGTCTAATCCTGCTACACAACACGATTATTGAGCAGACAGACATTCTTCAGAGATTAAAGCGTGTGCGAACAGGTACCGAATAATTGGCGGTGGGAAATTTTGACATCCACATACCTACAACAGTAAGTGCACCTGGATATGTATTTCTTCTCCCATGTCACTCCTCTGTCCACTGTTTTGGAAGCGCCGAGGCTGGTTATGAGTAATTAGCAGCTACAAAGGCAGGATACCACCGATTCGACATATGATCAGCATACCCAAGGCAGTCCTCATCTCATAAGCCCACGACTCGCAGTAAGCAAATCAGATCTTTCTAGAAAATTACTGAGTCCTTAAGGTAAGACCTGTTATCCTGGGGTTAAGGAAGCAGCACAACGCTCCGATTCTGATGGTCAAGGACTCCCACCCAGGATCCTATAGTATCGTGGCAACTTGCGTGTAGCAAGGCTTGGCGGTACTCAGCTAACCCCCTGAATGTACACGCAGCCAGGATATGGGATACTATCCAATCACACACCACACGAGCCCTCGGACCTCCGAAACAAACCAGTGATGGCCTACAATCCATCATCATGCCTCCAAACCTTCCTCCACCTCTCGTCCATCCCACTCCCCTCCTCATAAAATCTCAAATCACTCGCCAACCTGATCCTACCCTCCACATCTTCATTCTTAGTCGCAGCATGGATCATATACGGTTTATGAAAGACCACATCACCCGCCTCATAATCACCCACCAACCACTTCACCTTTCCCTCCCCGCAATAGAATCTCGTAAACTCTTCAGCATCATGTGACAGAAATCCATCTTTGTTCATAAACACATTAAACGCGTCCATCCGTTCTTCTGGAGTCAAAAGTGCAGCTTTAGCAACAAATTCCGCCTCCATGTTCTCACCTAGCTGGTTGCTGTTTTCCAGATACATCAGACCACCGCCGGTGGGCGCACAGTCCCCGATTGGAACCCATGCTGTGAGGAACTCGGAGCTGCCGCCGCGGAGGAAGTACTGATCGTAGTGGATTCCAGTGCTTAGGCTGCCGGGACAGTTGTGGCGCAGCATGGCTCTTTCGACTAGGATTTCTTGCTTCCAGGACGTGAATTTTTGGACGAAGGTGCGGAGGGAGGGATGTGAGAGAAAGTGGCGGTAGGTGGGGGATGCGTGGATTTGATCAAGTAGGTCGTGGACGTGTGCTTGCGGCGCACCGCCGATTCCTCTTCAGGAGTTTCTTAAGTCAGTATTTCCTTTCCGAAATAAAAGCAAAGTCGGAGTCGCAATAAGTCGGGGTAGGAATCAACGAAGTATATCTGGAAAAGAAAATGTCTCATGACTTCCACGGCAGCATTTGGGGCCCTCAAATGGGAGACACCTACTGGTAAGCAAGTGGGTCGCTGCCGGAATTGAAGATGCCATTACGAGGCGACGCCTCAAGCTGTAAAATGCCCGTCGGGGCAAGGTATGTGAAGTAGCTGTCAGAATTTTGGTCAGTAAACGTGTGAGCGAAGACAAAATCAGAGTTCGTAGTACTGTTCACGCATATCGAGAACGTCTTCTCGAGGGATGACATTCTTCACCCAAATATAGCCATCACGCTCATAACGCCTTCGCATCTCTTCTATCGGAGTGTCGTTGGGGGTGGGCAGCATCCAGCCCGTCGATGCTTGAGCGACACTTTCGCCTTGATTGGACCGGAGAATGGGTAATTGTGGAGTGGAACTCCGAAGCTCGTGAGCTGATAGAGGCGCATTTTGAACGTCTGCTGAAGCCATTTTTTTATTTTAGTGATTCTGGCAAGCTCGAATAAAGCAGAGCGACTGTTGTGTTAAATTAACCTGGGCTGTAATCGTCGCTCGTACTCCTGATGAAATGACATCAAAGGAAGCGGGGAAGAACTGCAGTGCACGTGACTTGCGGGATCAGATCTTCGAAGGATTCGAACAATTTTGGGGCCGTTGCTTTAGCAATCCTGAAAGATTCCTACTCGCTCTGTTTGCCGGTCTCTGGGGACAGTATGAAGGAGTCAACACCAGGATCCGCTCGCCAAGCACACGTGTATGTTGAGATGCTGGGAGGCTGATCGATGCAGAGCTCAGGGACTGAGCCTATAGAATCCTTTCACGGTGCTATGCGAATGTTTTGTTCGTTGCATAGAAGTGAGTTCGGAAATTGTACGACCCATTCGTTCCGAGTAAGAAGGACTGATGTATAATTTTCGCCTATGTTCATCATACCAGTCCCAATATGTTTGTCGAGGTACCCGCATCATCTCGCTTATCAGAACATCATCTGCATCGTTGACAGGTCATGTCAAATCTTGTTAGGTTGATGAGATATCTGGGCTACTTTGTTACCTGCCTCAGTACTCTGACCCGGCTTGCTTACAGAATGGCTCCCCATGGACTCCGCAAGAGCCATGGTTCAATGAAATGGGGTGATTTGTTGTGTCCTCGAAAATGGGGAAAAGATTGGGGTATGATCTCCAATTAGAGGTCCATATTGTTTCATTCGCAGTCCGAAAATCTGTTCAAGACTGACCATGCTCCTCGGCGTTCCTGCGGCTGTGCGTTATGGTTGAATACAAGGTTCTCAACATTGAGAGGTTATCACGAAGGGATCGAGCGATCAAAGTCGACTGCTTCGGAGGCCGATAGCATGTCTACAGGCGGACCCAGGATCAGCATGAATGATGTACATAGGGTCACGAGAACCAAGAGGCGACTTCTGAGGCGATAATGCAGGACTATAGACAGGTAACCAGAGTTGCGGAACTGATCATTGCTTTTGTACCGACCAATCCGATCACAGGCCAGAAGCTTACGACTTCTGGAATCGGCCAAGCGTCTTTTCATAAGCCTTGAATAATTCGATTTCTCACCATCGATCTTTCACTCTTTTCATCGACAGCTCGCTCTTTGCTTTCGCTTGGGCTCGGCCTAGCCGCAAGCGACAGTAGTGCTCATGGGGTTGACAAGCTTACCCTTCCAGTCGGGGTAACTCACAGATTCCTACATGGGACCTTAATCCAGAATCTTGCCTTTCGCTCTTGCAAATATTTCACCTGAGGGTTTTTGCCCACAACAGACCTCCGGAGGATGATTATATTTAGATCAAGCCCCTGTATTCGTACATAGCTTTACCGAGCACCTAGGCCGCACTGGCATGACCGAGACCTTTCTCAAGGTCAGTTTAGCTGCAGCCGGTAACGTCTCCATTGCCACAGCCGCCGCGGGGACCACGGCCACCGACCTCACTCCCCGCAGCTGATTCGCCAGGGGTGTAGGCTGCCCACAAAGACGACTTGAGGTATGATTATGCTGGTGCCAAAGTCAACAAGGTAATCGGCTTTCCTACCGCCCAGGATCTCGACGGAGTGGCGAGTGTTGTTGCACTCAAGGCTTCATCTTGCCCACCGATCCTGTGGCTGACGTAGACTACAAGGTCGACAAGAAGACGGGACAGTACACGATTCAGCCGTGAAGCCGCTGCAACATTATTCGGCGTTCGCGGAATTTGCATTTGCAACCGCAACACATTCCAGGCTTTTCTCCGTCAACACCGTATCAGGAACTTACAAACGCATTCCTATCCATCCCGATGGTACTGCGGCAGGACTGGGCATGATACTTAAAATTGGCCATCAAAGGGTTCGCACTTGACTTGAAGAGGAAGCATTCGAGGCGCAAGAGCCGCCGAACGCACTTGCGTTATAAACCTCCAGATGTTAACCCAATCGCGCTGAGTGAGGTGCCAGCATACAAGCTGGCTGACCCTCCGACATGCAGTTCTGGTCACAGCCTACGTCTTCGAGCGTTTATATATTTTGCCCCTGGGGTATTGCTTCTGGCACTTGCTAGCAGTCTCACGCCAGGCGTAGCCTTGTCCTTGGCGGACATTGGCAGGTCTGAATATTCCGGCAAGGCTTTTAAGAATCGGAAGCAGGCACATCATTGCACACATGGCGAAGTATTCGAAGCCGACACGGTCTGTTTCCTATTCCAATGTTCCTTGTGGAGATTGGACACTTATTTGGCGGGTGGGGTTGAAGAATCATAGAAGCGGGTGTAGTCTGATGCATTTGACTTGCTTTCACATAGTCGGCCAGTTGCTGCCTAGACGTTTCACTTTCGTTTCGATCAGTATTGTGTATTGACGTTGCCGCTTGTCTCTAACCTCATCCTCGTTCGTATTTATGAGAGAGAATGTTGGGATTGAGTTGCATGAATGATGCCTCATGATGTCGCTGGCCCCAGGGACTGAGCGGCTACCGCAAGAGCCATCAAAATTCTAGTATCGGATCATGTTGTGAAGAGCTGGAAGTTATGCTCCGACCAGGTCCATCATGTCGGGATGTTATTGTGCCAAGAACTCGATTAGTCACTCGGCTAACTTTCCTCGAATATTCAGGCTACCAGAGTGCCGGATACGCCGAGTACGGTGCTTCCTCCGCCATCACTATACTGTATACAGCTCTCTTGCGTGAGGCGCGCATCTACTCTCCCGTTTGTGGCAATCTTACACTGCTGTCAATGTCTGTTTCCCGGTCGCAACGTCGTCCCCAAACATGGCACGCCTCCACATCGCCGCCGCCTTGGTAACAGCGACCCTGGCACTTCTGATCATCTTCCAGCTTCTATCCAACTTCGGCCTGCCCACGCTCGAGTTCTTGCGTCTGAGACGCAATGGCGAATGGTACACTTCAGTATTCTCTCAGCACCCTCTCAACGCGCCCACCGCACCGACGTACTCCGATGATGGTGCATCATATCTACTTGGCGTGGGAAAGGCCGACATCACAGGGCCGGTAGTGGAAATCAATTTGATGGGCTATGCGGACCCGCAACAGGTGGGATCAGGGTTGCGGCAACGACTCTATTCTCGAGCTTTCATTGTTGGGGATACAGACAAGCCGGAAGATCGCTTTGTGTATTTAGTGTTGGATACACAGTCTGGAGATACGGCTGTCAGATATGGGATCCTGCAAGGATTGGTAGAGTTGGGGGGAGAATATACTGTTTATGGGCAGAAGAATGTTGCGGTGACCGGGACACATTCGCATTCAGGCCCGGGAGCTTGGCTTAATTATCTTCTGCCTCAGATCACGAGCAAGGGATTTGACAAGCAAAGCTACCAAGCTATTGTGGATGGCGCAATACTCTCCATCAAGCGGGCACACGAGAGTCTAAGGCCTGGGCATCTCAGCGTCGGTTCCGTGGGTGTTGAAGACGCGAACATCAGTAGAAGCCCGTTTGCCTACCTTGCAAATCCTGAAGAGGAGAGAAAACGATATAATCACGATGTCGACAAGACTCTAACGATGCTCAAATTTCAAGATGCTGCTGGCGGCCAAAGTCTCGGTGTCCTGACGTGGTTCCCTGTACACGGCACGTCCATGCTCGGAAACAATACGCTGATCTCAGGTGACAACAAAGGCGTCGCCGCGCATCTCTTGGAGCAAGCCATTCGAGATTCAGAAGGTGCAGATAATGGTTTTGTTGCAGGCTTCTCCCAAGCGAACGTTGGCGACACTTCACCAAACGTTCTTGGCGCTTATTGCGAGGATGGATCCGGAGAAATGTGCAACTTCGAGGACAGCACATGCGGTGGCAAGAACGAGCCTTGCCATGGCAGAGGGCCTGAGTTCAGAAGCAAAGATCAAGGAGCTTCAAGCTGCTACGAAATTGGGAAAAGACAATTCCTCGCTGCCAAAAGACTTTATGACAATATGCTAGTCTGGGCTGGTACCCCCCTGCAAGGGCCAGTAGTCAAGTCCTTCCACTCCTTTCAAGATTTCTCAAACTTCTCCTTCTCGCATCCCAACGGCTCGACCGTCTCAACATGCCCAGCAGCACTAGGCTACTCGTTCGCCGCAGGTACCACTGATGGCCCCGGCGCATTCGATTTCAAGCAAAATAGCTCCGGCTCGCCCAACGCCAATCCTCTCTGGTCTGTCGTAAGTGGCTTCATCCATGAACCCAGCGATGAGCAAATCGCCTGCCAGCATCCCAAGCCCATCCTACTCGACGTAGGCGAGACGACAAAACCCTATCTCTGGACCCCTAACATCGTAGACATCCAAGTCCTCCGCGTCGGCCAATTGATCATTGTAGTCTCACCTGGCGAAGCCACCACCATGGCCGGTCGCCGCTGGAAATCCGCTATCCAGCATTCCGCCAAAACGCACTCCCTCACAGACAGCGAAGAACCGATAGTCGTCCTCGGCGGCCCAGCGAATAGCTACACCCACTACATAGCCACAGAAGAGGAGTACGCCATCCAGCGTTACGAAGGCGCATCGACACTCTACGGCCCACACACACTAAACGCGCATATCAACCTCACAACATCCTACCTTCCCTATCTACATGCTGAATCAACAGCGAATCCGCCGCCAGGCCCACAACCGCCCATCTACATCAACGAATCACTCAGTTTCATCACCGGCGTGGCATTCGATCGTGCCCCCTTTCTCAAATCCTTTGGTGACATCCTCTCAGACGTTCAACCTTCATACACACCTGGCGTGACGGCGAAAGCTACCTTCGCAGGCGCCAATCCTCGCAATGACCTCCGTCTTGAATCCACCTACGCCGCCGTCGAGTTCCTTAACAGCAGTGGTCAGTGGCAAACGGTCAGAGATGACGCGGATTGGAGCGTCACTTTCAAATGGAGACGTACGAATAGCGTGCTGGCTACGAGTGAGGTCGAGATCAGCTGGGAGATCGAAGAGGAGGCTGAGAGGGGCCGGTATAGGATACGGTATTTTGGGGCTAGTAAGACGCCTGTTTCTGGCGATATAGTGCAGTTTGAAGGTGTTAGTGGCGTTTTCGATGTGAGGTGAATGGGTTGCGGTGACTACGCTGGTTTGAATGGGCGTTCTTCGGGAAGGATTGGGAGAAAGTTGGATGTACTGCGGCTGATAATTGCTGAAAGGAAGGGGGTCTGGCCATTCCCAACTTGTTTACGATGTGGATGAAGGTATATGATAATAACAATCTACGTAGTATATAAGTTACACCAGCTGGCAACACAACCCAGACTATCCAGCGTTCGGGACGTCCGTAAACTGTCTCCATCGTACCCTCCGCAAAATGTACCCAAACCTCGACTTATCATACCTCATATACACTAACATGCCTAAATCCCCTACCGATCTACACACTTTATCAATTTACCCATGTAATACATAAGACAGAAACACAACAAAAAACCCTAATCAACAATAGTTAGCAGCTGCAACCTCACAAAACCTCACTAGTAGCTAGCGAGCTGCATATCCAAACCATTCCTCCTATCAAGCTATCTATCTATCTCAGCTTGTGCCTCCGTACTCCCTACCATCTACCTTGTCACCAATAAAAATACCACTCACATTAGCCCCCCCTCCGCCCGAGAACCCCCCTACTTCTACCCCTACGCTTCCCTCCCCTACCCTTCCCTTCCCTCCTCCCCCTACCTCCCCCTACCTACCTCCCCCTACCTACCCCCCCCTTTTCCCTATGCCCCCCTTTCCCTCCCC
>JAABUK010005642.1_pt1 | contig 19281 bp, 22 predicted proteins | sample 5559141 | NCBI WGS metagenome assembly JAABUK01 (sample SAMN10711869, study PRJNA513367) | rock metagenome | isolation source: Antarctica rocks | place: Antarctica: Victoria Land, Pudding Butte nord | collected 2016-01-03 | reverse complement strand
CTCTATCTGGAGGTCACTGACATTTAGTTTGACACAAATGAATGACGTTTGGCAGGGTTGCTGAGGCTCTGCCACGAGCGATCAGACTTGTTGGCTGGCCAAAGCTTGTAATCTTCTTCTTCTTCTTTCTTCTTTCTTCATGATTTATCCGACGCGCCAACTGATACTACACCCTTTGACCTGTGAGCAGTACGGCTCTCTTGCTTCGCACCACTGCGAGACGTGATCCTCGATCAGGCAAGACCGTTAGACCGTTAGGAGGTCACGATAGGAGAGGTGAACCCTATCCAGATGTGTGCGCACGTACTTGTGAGGCCAAAGCCTTCGTGAGGGCTTTCATAATTTGACTTCCAAGGCGTTGCTCACGTCGCTTCCAGGAATCTCATATCGACGTTTTGGACGTTTTCTAGCTTCGACGACGATTTGCTTGAAGTTATGTACAGCTTTCGTCAAAAGTCTGTGATCAGTCAAATGCATTGCTAAACCCAGAGTGCCTCTTACGATGTCCAACGTTGCTCAGCTCAACTTAGTTTTACACAAGCTTCGTAGTTTGGACCAGTCACACACCCACTGCTTTTTACTGCTTTTTACTGTTGCTTCTTACTGTTGACAGTTGAGCAACGTTGGACATCGTAAGAGGCAAGCGTTTCCGTAAGAGGAATATTAGTTTTGCACCCAGGGACTCAGCATGGAAGAAGTCGACCATGGAAGAAGAAGACGACCATCGATGGTTGAATTAGCAATGAAGCACCTACTTGCAGGGGGTTCACAACGCTTGCTGTTCAGCCTAAGCATGCCTGCCTGCGACTGTTGATCATGTGTTCCATGTTTTGCCTCTGCAAACTCTGTCAAGGAGAGACCATTTTCAACAGCAGGTGGTAACATCGCCTTAATAACGACTTGAGTGAAAACGCTCTTGTATGGCGGACAGGACTGTTAGTTGATTGCAAATCGACCTGACCATTAATGTGCTTCAACGTCTAAACACACTTGCTGCATTCATGTGTCTGAGTGCATGCAAAGTACTTCAATGTTCAGATTGGTATTGCAGTACGTATACTGCAGTGCCTCACATAGCATCTTGACATAGCAACTGAAGTTCAACTAGTTGCATGGATGCAACAAACATTCACTAAAAGTGTTGTGACTTTCGATCAATATGCTATACAACAATCGATAATTTATACAAAATATAGTGCATGCATGCATCACAGTCGCCTATGGCCTCAACATGGAAGCTTTGCATACGTTTCACAATTTGGACTGGTCTTGCACAGGAATAGATTCTGATAAAGGCAACGCAGCCCAGGTATCTCTGTCTCTGCATGCGTTAAAACTCCTTGTTATCTTTGAAGCCAACTTGACAGGATCCTCCATGGGACCCATGTGCGTCAAACCTTCATACCTGCAGTGAATATGTTCATTCTATGCAATGTTCCTTGCAGCATGGTTACAGCTGAAAGCAAATGCAAGGCTATCAAAGTTATGCATAGCCTCATAAGGTGTTTTGTTCTTGTTTGCGTCAAAGCAAACCATGAATATTTGTTGAAACAAAACTTCCTTGAACAAACGCGAATTCAAAGTTGGCATTAGGAAGACCTGTTGATGCTCATAATGACAAATATTTGCACTAAGGGTTTACCTTTCTAACCTCCCTTTGGGAAAGCGACTTGCTTGCTGGATACCTTCTGCAGCAAGAAACTTTACCATACCCTGCTGACCATTTCCAACGGCAATTGTGATTGGGCACCGTACATGGGGAGGGGCATCAATGCCTGACCCCCTTGCTGCTTGGAAAGCATCCAAATAACAACGTGACTCAGTCTCTGTGCTGATTAGTAGCTCGCATGTCCCATCTGCATAACAGTTCCAACAAGAAAGTGAGTTCAGCATGCAATCCTTGTTCATGCAGATGCAAGTGGCTTGCAATCATTGGCAAGGGTGACACACCAGGCTTCGTGACAAATTGTAGGTATAGCTACAAAGGATCTCAATGCACAAAAGTCTTCAGACGACACATGCTTGATTTGCAACACGTGAGCAAAAGGCTTGCAACAGGAGCATCAATATGACTGGACGTTGCAATCTGCGACACATATGTGAAGTAAGTGTTCAATACCATTGTTGGTGCCTTTGACAAGACGTATTTTATGATGAGAAAGACCCTCTCGCCTGCCATAGGGTAGAAGCACAGAAGAACCGAGTGTTTGGGTGGTGCATGCATGCAGAATCTGCATACAAACAGTCATGCCTTACCAGAGTGTTGTGTCAGGCCACTTCCGATGTAGTTTTGTAAGCAGTCTGGGTGAAATGTTGCAAATGGCAGTTTAGATTTGAAGGTCTTCCTTGCATCATCCTCGCTATCAAACTGGGATCTGCGGCGTTTGGCCAACTTGGCTAGAGCCTGGTAGCCCAGAATCACTTGTGTTCTCCCACTGTATTCACAAAATCACCCGGTGCAATTGCTTCATCGATAAATCAGGCATGAAACTTTGCATTCTCAAACAAAAATTAGTTGCTGAATAGGTGACCACTTAGTTGACCACATTTTGCAACAGCACCCCACCCAGCTAAAGCACCGGGTCTATTTGAGGAAGCCAAAAACTCAGTCAGGCAAGTTACAAAGTCTTGCTGATAATGGAGAGCACTGTACCTTGCAGCAAGGCTCACAGGCCAGAGAACTGGCTCAAATGCATAGACAACTGCAAAAGTCCCAGGCTTATGAGCTTCGGCCATGATGGCTATTTGAGCCCCTCCAGAATGCGCAAAAACTGCACAACCTGCAGCACCGGACGCAACAGACACTCTTTGAACATTTCGCGCAATATGGATTGTCCAGAGCAAGCAGGAATCAGTCGCGTTGCATGTTCAGGTAGTACGTGTCAAGACCATCTGCAACGGATCTTTCGCAAAAGGCGAGCACTCGGCACCCCGGAGACTGACCTCTCAAGCTCATCGAGTCTATGATTGCGAGGAGGTCACGCGTGTAAACTTCCAATAGGTTGCCAGGCGGAGCAGTGAGAAATCCTTGCCCACGGAACTCGACTCCCCAGCACTGGCACCTCTGCTCAGATCTGGCGAGTTGCTGCGCCTGCACTGCTCAGGAACTCGCACAAAAGATGCAGTCCGTACACAGGGCGTCGGCAACGTCAATGTCCGACAGCTGCTCACCAACGTGGTGTAGCACTTGACAGGGAAGCCGTTCGCAGGTAGCACGAGCACGACAGGGCCGTCGGCACCAGCTAGGTGTAGCAGGGTCGCTGCACCCCCGTCCTTTGTCTTCAGGCACAGCAAATCCGAGGCCTGAAGAACATGATCCATGCCGCTCGTCAAATCACTGCCGCGGGAAGTCCGTTGAAGTTCGTATTTCGAGACGGCCATCAAAAGTGGCTTACTAGATTAGCCAACAAAAGAGCAGGTTCACGTAACATCTGATTTACTTTCCTCAACATTCCTCAGGCAAAAAGATCCTACTCCGTAAACGAGCCTCTCCTGCTGCAGACAGAACTATGTCTGGGAATGACCAAGCCGTTGATAGAAACGATAGATGTGTTGTTGCATAGTAGACGAGATTTGTCAAGTTAGCAAACAATGCCTTCAATGCGTTCAGCCTTGCTGTCGGTAGCCTCTTGTTTTAGTATGCAAGCGTATGGAGTTACCAAATTTTCATGGGTGCAGAGTTGAACAAACTTGCAGAAGAGGCCAAAAGAGTCGTATAGGTGAGAGTGCGTATAAGTAATAATAAGTCATGCTTGGTGCACCTGACTTGTTCCGAGTTACATGCAATGCAAAGAAAGCAACATGCTTGCTCTCTGGTTGAGTGCCTTGATGCAAAAGCCCAGGACAGCAGGGTATTGTTTCCAGAACCACGCATGTTCTCTGTTGTGCAACGAGATTGCATTTGGAGTTGCAAAGGACAAGACTAATAGGATAGGCAAGGTGATGTACAAAAGCATTAGCAGGCATGCCAAGGCAGGCTGAGACGTGTTTGCCTCTCTTGCTGAACTGCTGGCTTGGGAGGTTGCTAATGGCTTTCAGCTTTTGAATAACATCAAACACGGCAGCAGTGCTTGGGGAGACAGCACAATATTGTTTCCAGGTGAACACCAAGCAAGAGTGGGACGACTACATAGCTGCTTTCAGCACATCACTAAGCAGTTACCCAAGTGGCAGAAGAGGAAACAACTTGATGCGACACACAGTCACAGTCATGCTTGCAGAAGAAGGCACAAACCCAGGCGACATTGATACCCAGATGGATTGGAATCTGAGTAAGACTCAGAGACCTGCTTGCAAGACCTCAAGGTAAGTTTGAACGAACCAGTCATATTAGCTGGCTTCACCAAAGGGTCAGCACAATGGCATCAGCATCATCACCTTGGCAGGGCTGATGTGTGTGTGCCAGCAGCTTGGGTTGATGCACTTATTCCAGGCCTAAGCTTCCTCCTGGCCAACTCCCAAGCATTATTCTTCTCGGGCCCAAGAAACCCTGAAATGCATCAATTTGCTTGTGCAAGCATGCTGGCAAGCATTGCCTATCAAAATGCTGCTATATCAGGGCAGCTACATGAAGAAACAGCTGCCTGGTGTGCTGGGGGTGATGACATCCAGCGAGTATGCACACTTTGCCGGTAGAGTGAGACAGGCAGAACTTGACAGTATGCATGCGCTAGGCTTCAACGTGCCTGACCTTGAGCTATGGGCTGTAAAAGGAGCGAATGCACTGACATGCTTGTGAGTCTTAAAGAGACAGACTTTACTGCCTTTGCTGCACCAAATCTGGCTACCCTCGAGCCTCCTGCAAAAAGACAGAAAGTTCAGAACAGCAACATGCAAAGTCAATCGAGGTCAGCTTTGCTACAGAAGCAGCAGGAATGTGAAGATTTGGGTACAAAGCGCTGGATGTGCGGACAAAGGCAGCTGCAGTGGAGCTCACAATTGAGCAAGCACGCTTGGCCGAACTGGAAGCACAGCATAAATAACAGCAAAGGAGAGGCAAGTTGGTATGGCGGCAGACTGCAGACTGCAGCAGATCTAGCAGCAGGGACCAGTCTATGCTCTCTGCAACCAACACCAGTGCATGATCAATATGGCATGACAGACTGTACTCCTGCCAACACAATCAAAGGTGCAGTGGCAGGACAGGCTACCAAGCAGCTCATTGATATCAAACTTTTCAAACATAAGACTGTACGTGAGGTATGGAAAGAATGGCATTATGGTACTGCAGAGCAAGTCAGCGTGAAGAGCGGTCTGCGGCAAGACAACGCAGGAAGGCTGTCTCTGTACGGCAGAGGATATGCCAGAAATGTGAGCAAAGAGCTACAGCAAGAGGGACCTGCCTGAAGCAATCGATTGTCTCATCTATGAGCATGGCCTTCCAGTGGCGTTGCAAGTGGTTGAAAGCTTGGCAGAGCAGTTTGAGCTCACAAACTCTGCACCAAACGGTAATTTCAACGCTTTCTACTTGAGAAAGCAGTGGAAACATGGGGATGAAGCCAAAGCCTCAAAGCTAGTTACCAAGCAAAACTCGAGGGCAACTGTGAGAGCTTTTGACAAAGCTTACCAGGAGGCTGTGTGCAGTGGTCAGATGACACTGCTGCCAACCGCATAGTCCGTGTATCTTGAGATCACTGTCTGTCTTAGCTGAAAGAGGAACCTGTGACTATCCTTCCTGTTCATTCAAGGTCTGCATACAAACCAACGCACTGTCAACGGGATCAGCAAGCTTGGTTCCAACGCGTTTGCATACTCTTGAAAACTATATGCAATATGAGCAGCAAAATGCAGCGGTCTGATCAGCACCGTGCCGCACTTTGTGATGAGTGACGGAAGACAGCACGAGGTGCAGTGGTTGCCAAACCACGGCTTACAGCAGCAAGAGCCAGCGCGTCAAATGACAGCTAATGACGCAAGCGCTTGCACCCGCAATTGGACTCATAACACTTCCGTGCCCAAACGGATAGCACCACCGCGCACGTGGGTCCTGCTGGTGGTGGTCACGTGTTGATAAATGCGATGTGAATCTGGCGAATGCGCTATGCAGAAAATTCCCCCATAAATCCCTTCCCAGCCGCTCTGCCCCAGATTCACAATGTACTGCCAGCCGCATTTGCCATTAGTCATCTCCCAATCCCACCGCCTCGGTGGCAGGCGAGCATCAAGTAAGCCTTCCCTCTTCACAAGAGGAGCTTCCCTGTTGAAGGTCACTAGAGAACCTTGTCGTGCTCTCAGGTCAGATCATCATAGTTCAAGAAGTTGTTGAGGTGACCAATCCCAAAGCGTCACTGTGAGCAGCCCTTGTTATAAATCCAAACTTAGGCACTGCACACCTGCATGACAAGCAAAGTTGTATGTTTTCATTGGAGATTACGGTGCTGGCAGGCTGACGCAGGGACATCGACAACATTTGTCATGGGCCGTTTTCCTGTGCTTTGGTCGCCCCGCACTGCAGTCTGCATGAGAATGAGACTCAAAGGTTGTCAAATAATGTGACCCAAGGGTGCTGACTTGGTCAACAGCAGCTGAAGCGAAGCAATGCAAGGTCCTGGGCAGTGCCGCTGTGCGTAAGTGGGGCAGCACTGCAGGCAAAGCTGCCTGCTGTCTTGTGTGTTGTGACTCAGATGTGCTCCCAAACTGACTTCATGAACAGGATCACACAATGCCATTTGCAATGATGCTGTGCATTGATCTTGGGTTTTGGAGGGAGAGCTGCAGTCGGCGTGAGAAGGAAAGCCAAACTATGTATACATGTGACTACAGTGGGCTGTCAGCCTGACATGGTAGACACATGCAGATGCCTGACAGCACTGTCCAGCATGAGAGCTTGAAGCACTCTGGGCTGTCATGGGCAATGTCAACTGCTCTGGCAGTTGGGTGTGCAATGTAAACCTCTTGTGGGACTGAAGGTGCTGGTCAACCTGGCATACCCAGGAGAACAGCAGAAGCCATGGCAATCCTGAGCAGTGCTGCCATGCATATAGAGGCAGTGTCTGCCCGCATGAAACACGCTATTCTGTCGGCTTGGCCGCAGTCTGTCAGCTCAATTGCAATGTGTCACCTCAGCTGGATTATGTGAACTCGACTACCATATGTCAGCTCAGCTCAATTACAATGTGTCAGCTCAAGTGTATTTTGTCAACTCAGCTGTCAGCTCAGCTATATTTTTCTCAGCTGTTGGCAGCACCCTCTTAGCTCAGGTGTACTTTGCCATCTCAGTTGCAAGCTGTAACTGAGCTGTAACTGGTCTCCTTGAGGCTGCGGTCTATCAGCTGAGCTTTGACATGTCAGCTCGGCTGCTGTCTGTCACTTCAAGTATCAGTTCGATTATGTCAACTCAGCTGCAAAATGTTAGCATAGCTCAACAGCAGTTCTGCGTAGGTGCTGTTTGCATTGGTGAGCCACTAGTTCAGACTCTGCTCTTGCACAGTTGGCTTGCTGCCATACAAAAGATAGGGCAAGTCTTGCATCATTTGCAGCTTCTCCACACTGTCACACTCTGCTTGCAGCACCCTGTCAGAGAAGAGGGCACATTCATGTGACTGCATGACTTCCATAACACTTGGTAGCTGCCACGAAGTTCATCCCATACTTCAGAACCTTCATAGGCGAAGCCTGCCAGTATGCCTCAGCAAGTTTCTGCATGGTGCAGGATGTCTTGTCTTCTTTCTGTCAGGTCTGAGCTGGCAGAAAGCCTTGGTAGCAAGGCATCACACCATGATTCACCAACAACTGCTGCAGCTCTTGCCAAGTGGTGGTTCTGTCTCCAGCTGTATTGGTCAAATCCTGCCAGCACTGCTTGCACATCAACATGTGACCCTGAATGGTGTAGAGCATGAGACCTGCTCTGAGAGGTACCTTCCATCCCAGTTGTCTGTTTACTTCATCAGGTCCTGCTCCAGCAGCAAGGGCATTGCCTGCAGCAGTCTTGCGGAACAGTCCAGTCTGCTTGTCCTTTGCCTTGTCCCGGGCAAGAACTTTTCTGAGCACACCTTTTAGCTGCTGGCATTCTTCTGAATCACAGGAACCTATTTGCAGCATATCCATAAATGAAAAGCTGTTGATGGCAATTTCATGAGCCAGCAGATTAGCAAGGGCGGCAAATGGATCTTGCTCTGCTTCAGCATGGCGGGCAATGTGGTCCATTCGAGCTTGCCAGTGGGGTTTGTTTTGTGTGCGCTGATGCCGCTGGACATCATGTCAAAGGGCTGAGGCCTGCTTGCTGAACCAGCAGGTTGGACCACGCCATGTGGATGATGCCACAGGCATGGAAGCCTGTGCGACCATGGCGTCAATTAGCATCATCCGGCAGAGCATTGAGACACAACAAAATGTAGTGCACCTGAAACTTGCATGCATACATGTGCATGTAATGAAGCCGTACAATTATGTTATCTGATGGCTACCATACGTACCGTCCACTCTCAATTGACTACCGAAACGCTACAGCAGTCTGCTCACCACGTTTGCCCTAACATGAGACCAACCTTCACCTTGAAAATACCTTGCGGGGAGCATTATAGCACACTAATCCACAACAAATGTATGTGACCAATGCGAGTGACATAGATGCAAAGCCCATGATGGACATGAGCTGGTGCATGCATCAAGGACATGTTGCACACCCGAGGCTAACTCCCAAGAAACAAGTACTGTTCCCCCTAAAAGTATCTCCTCATCTCTGCTGAACTCTGGACAACCCCAAATGATGCAGAGCTTCTTGAACTGATTCAAGTATATCTCAACATTCTTGCCAGGGTTCTTGAGCCGACGTCGCTCGGCTTGAAGAAACTCCTGACCTGTCTTTGCAGTGGTGTCGAGGATGCTACAAGAATTTTGTTTGCAGAGAGAGAGAGAGAGAGAGATTACAATGCTTTAGCCAGCCAGCAAGCCTGATCACATATAGAAGAAGACAATTGTCAAATGTGGAAAACATCAAGACAGTCTAGAACGAACTTGAAAACCTGCATATGATCTTGCTGCGCAAAAAAGGATCTCATGGTGTTTGTGTCCGTGGAAAACAAAGGAGCATACTGCTGCCTAACTGCCTGGAGAGCTGGACACTCAAAAATCATGTGCAATTCATCTGCAACAGCCACACTGTTGAGATATGGTGGCAGACTTAGATATACGGTCAAGTCATACATAAACATTCTGTGTTGGCGTTACATTTGACACCTGTATGGGTTAGTCAGCTACCTTCACAGCTACTGATTAGTCCCCCGCTTGCTATCACAGCGGCCTGTTGAGTGCTATAAAAGCATTGCAACTCGTTGATCGAATACACAATTGAACCAAGTAGTCCGCTTGTAAATACGCGTTGTGTCACTCCAGCAAGTCTTGTACAGCCTTGCTCAACAGGTTATGGGCCCTCTCACGTCGTAGAGAGCAGAGCCAAGCGGACGAGTCGATCACCACGATCATCAGGATCTGCAGAGCTGCGTCGAAGCGTCTCATCGAGCCAACTGCAAACGGCAAGAGCGGCTAAACGGAGACAATGGACAGTCGCGTCCATCTCGAGAAGCTGGAGTCAGATAACTGGAGCACATGGAGTCGGCAATTCAGAGGATTGCTCAAGTCCAAGAATCTTCACAGCGTCATCGACGGCACGGTCAAACAGGAGCTGGACAGCGAGAAGGACGAACAAGTCATGGGGCTAATCGAGCTTCATCTTGGCAAGTACCTTGCTCCAATGGCAGACAACTGCACAACAGCACAAGAGCTGTGGGACAAGCTAGAGGCAACGTTCAAAGCTCAGGAGGAGCTCGACCTGGACAGCATCCTCGTCAAGCTACTGTCAGAGGAACAGCGGATCAACAGCCGCAAGAAGACAGTCCCCATCTACGCAATGAGGGATGACAGGAGGGAGCCAAAGGGCAACAAGCAGCCCAACAGCAACTCCGAGCCCAAGTTCAAAGGGAAGTGCAACTACTGCGGCATCAAGGGACACAAGCAGGCAGACTGCCGCAATCGAGTCAAGGATCAGCAGAAAAGCACAAAGCGCACAGTGGCCTTCACCGCTTCAACTGCGGAGGCATGCAGAAATGAGTTGGTCATAGATTCAGGTGCATCCAGGCATCTGACATCAAGCAGGCAGCAGCTACGCGACTACAGAAGCGTGGAGCCGAGCACAACAGTCACCTTTGTCAACGGCCAGCAAGCAGAGGCTCTGGGCCAAGGAGAGGTGGTGCTTCAAGTGCAGACAAGTCAAGGCACATCAGAGGTGACCTTGAGGAATGTGCTGCACGTCCCAGAAGCAACAATCAACCTCTTCTCAACCAGGCAAGCCACCAACAGCGGCGCAGTGATTACCTTCATGAACAACGGCTGCAGTGTGTCACTTGATGACACACTGTACATGGAAGGCATCAGTCAAGAAGATGGGCTCTTGGTCATCAATCAGTCCAAGGAGCAGCCCGCATCTGCTGTGGCAGCGGCAGCAGTCAGCAAGGACACCGCAGAGCTATGGCACAGACGCTTTGGGCATCTTGGCTATGACAACCTCTTCAACCTAAAGAAGAAGAACATGGTGGAAGGCATCCCAGTGCCAGCTGAGCACTTCATGCAGCAGAAGAAGAAGCCAAATTGTGAAGAGTGCGCTTCAGCAAAGCAGTCCAGGCTACCATTCCCTCAGTCCAAGACTCAGACCACAAGGCCGCTGGAGCTTGTTCACATGGACGTGTGCGGACCAATGGCAGTTCCCTCACATGGTGGAGCAGAGTACCTGGCAACCTTTGTGGATGACTACTCAAGGCTGTCCTATGTGGTGCCACTGGTGCACAAGTCAGAGGTGACCGAGGCAATCAGAGACACCTTGGTCAAGTGGGAGAACCAAACTGGCAAATCCTTGAAATAAGTACGCACAGATAGAGGAGGGGAGTATCTCAACCAGAAGCTGGATGCATTCTTCAGACACAGAGGAGTGCAGCATCAGACCACTGCGGACCATGGAGCGGGTGAGAGCTATACTATTCGATAACAAGCTTGATGATGACCTATAGGCAGAAGCGGCAAAAACAGCCAGTCACATCATAAACAGGAGTCCAGCAAACCAGAATGCACAGACACCGTGGGAGCTCTTCTATGGCAGCAAGCCAGATGTTTCTGGCATGCGCGTGTTTGGAGCCAAGGCGCATGCACACGTGCCAAAGCAGACACAAGCTGGAAGCACACACCCAAACATGCATCTTCCTTGGCTATGCGGAGCAGTCCAAGGCATACAGAGTGCTGCTGGACAGTGGCAAGGTGCAGGAAACCAAGGAAGTCATCTTTGTGGAGGACAAACAGGCTATGGGAGCTGAAGAGGCCAAGGCAGCTGCAAAATACAGCGACACGGTCAGCCATCACACTCTTGACAGCGATCTTGGACCACCAAATACTCAGGAGGATGAGTTGGGCACTGACAGTCAGCCCAGCTACTCATCTGGCTCAGAAGCTGCAGAAGAAGCTGCAGAGGAAGCTGCAGCAGAACCTGACTCAGCAACTCAGAGCTCAGCTATTGCATCACTCACTGCAGAAAGCTGAACTCAGCATTCAAAGCAGCCACGCTATCCTCAAAGGGAGAGGAAGCAGCCAGCACAGATCTGCAAGGCTCACACAGCTACAAAAGCAGAGCCTAAGGAGCCTGAGGAGCCTCAAGAGCCTCAGACCTATGGAGAAGCACTCAAAGCTTCAGACGCAGCTCTGGCAGAAAACCACACATGGACCTTGGAGCAGCTACCTTCCGGGGTCAAGCCCATTCCAGTCAAGCGGGTCTTCAAGCTCAAGAAGGATGCTTTGGGCAACATTGAGCGCTACAAAGCCAGGCTGGTAGCCAAGGGCTTCATGCAGAGGGAGGGCATTGACTACAATGAGGTGTTTGCTCCAGTCAGCAAGCACACCACACTCAGAACCCTCCTAGCATTGGCAGCAGCGGAAGACATGGAATTACATCAGCTGGACATCAAAACAGCATTCCTGAATGGAGAGCTGGAGGCGACCATCTACATGAGTCAGCCAGAAGGATATGCAGAAGGTGGGCACAACACAGTATGCCATCTTCACAAGTCACCACATGCTTCAGCATCAGACCTCCCATGAAAAGTCCAATCCAACTTGGCAAGCCACTATACCCTATTCAACATGATGAAGGATAAAAAGCTGCCAAAGTCGAAACAAAAAACATTGATCAAAACAAAGTTATGTACCAACTCACAGGGAAAATCTGTGCTTAAAGAGGCAAATGCTAGCATAACAGCACAGAGCATGTAGCAGACAGATACAATTGTAACTCCAACCGGTCCTAAACGTCCCCTGACGGTCCTCAACGTCCCCTGACGGCGATGTGACACATGCCAAAATCCCGTTATCGCACCAAAGGCTTTGGAAAGCAGCCAGCTTTGGATCCTTCCCCCGTAACCAGCTTGAGCAGACTCCAGAAATCAGCTTGATGTTGTCACTGCACTTTGTCCAGTCATTGCGAGTTATGGCCTTGACAGTCTGCAACGCGAGCTGTCTCGGTAAGTGGCCGTGGGGTAAGGTAAACGATGATGCTTGTTGTGACGAAGGAGATGACGCCAGGATTGCGACTGGCTCCGAGGCATCTGAATGTTGTGTTGGCCGGCGGGCCTGGGCAATCTGAGGCTGTTTGGCACAAGACTACTGTGAGGGCAGTTGGGCACTGCCCTCACAGTAGTCTTGTGCCAAACCCTCAGCAGCATCGCTGTGGCTGGCTTGTTGAGCTGATGCCACAAACTTGCGTAGCTGTTGACTGAGCTGTGTAAGCAACTGCTCTGAGGGCCGTTGGAAGCTGGCATAATACCACAGCGAGGCACTTAGGACCTGCTTGGCCACATGCACCTTGCCTAGAAATGACTCGCCCCGAGCTGCCTAGTGCCTGACCTTGGCGCTGATGGCATGATGAACGCCTGTGAATTGTTAATGAGAGGCTTCCTGCATGTCATAGCCCAAGAGAACCTTAAGGTGTTTGAAGGTTTGTTGGCCTGTGATGAAGCTGATGCTGGGGAGGGCAGCTACTGAGGCTGAGGCAAGGGGCTGTGCTTGGACCAAAAAACCCCGAGACTTGCTGACATTGAGCTGGCTGCAGGTGGCCGCGCCATCAAGCTGTTATGCACAAGCGCTGTATTTTTGGTTCAATGCATTCCTGTCTGATAGCTGTGTTTGGTCTCTAGTTTTGTGTCTGTCAGTGACTATTCCACCTATGATCACCTATCGCGGGAGTGGGACACAGGCATCGTGTACAATGATGGGTTGAAGCGTACAGTCCCAATGGCTCAGCCGGAGCAGGACAAGGCAGAGGGGAAGCAAATAGAAGGATCTGAGGTGTGGAGGGTGGTAGAAGCGTAAACAGATACACAACAGGAAAATCATCATTGACAGTATGCTGGGTGCTCATCATCAAGGACAAGATGTAGATGCCCTCATGCAAGAGTAACATCGGACAGCTCAAGATGTCATAACAGAGCGCCAAGGCAAGACGGGGCCATAACCCTGCTACATGACTGGTCTGCTGAAAGCTCTGATAGAGCCATTTGAGAAGCTGTGGGGCTCACCAGATGAGTTCGAGCAGAAAGTGCTGAAGTGGAAGCCTAGTGCTAGTGCAGTAGCACAGGCAGTAGGCAAGCGAAAAGGCAACAAGAACTGAATGGCTGTTGTTTTTGTCTTTGATTGACTCTGAGCTCTTTTGATTACATTAGCTTTTGAATGCTTTGGTCTGGACGTTTGTAACCACATTGCTGCAACGGTTCTGCACATTCCCATGTTCCGCCAGTAGTTTCCTTTACAATAAGCCATGCATGTTTTGCAATGTATTTGATGCAGTTGTTGCTGGATTCAGACTGACTGCAGTGTCTGCAGAGCTTGCCTTACCCTTGGGGACCAATAAATACTGCTGTTGCCATGTGAAGCATGCCAGCCTTGTTTGCATGGTGCAAATTGCTGACCTGCAGAGCTAGCCTCATAGGACTCTCTCTAGTACTGCATGATGCACCTTGTACTTGACATGCCATTGTGGTACATTTACCTGAACAGGCAGCTCTTGATTGATTTATGCCGGAATTGAGCGTCATACGTTTTAGACATGGGTTGAAATGCATGCCTACAGGTCATATGCAACATGATGCAATTGTAGCATTCGCTTGCGTCCAGCATGTCATACTCCAGCATGCTATGTCTCAAATGTTTTGCACAGTGCTGAATGCAGAACGCCCATTGGACTATTGGTCTTTCTTCACAGCTGATGTTTATAGTTGTGGCAGGTACAAGGTTATCCTACCTTCTCAAGCACTGTGCACAACATCAGCATTTCAAATGACTACTAGCTGATGTTTGGATGCATACAGCTCAGAGCATCTAGTCTTCAGGGTGCACAATGCACCAGTTTTATTTTGTATCCTTGCAAAACATTTGTATGACAAGCTGCAACCTCTCTCATGATGACAAAATCTGCTGTGCATATGCTTTGTTCTAGGCATTGCTGTCTATGCTATGATACACTGTACCCTGTCAGGCAGATCTGCATATGTGACCAGTGTGCTTTTAAGCTACTAGCATTGGCATGTTATCCTGTTGCTGGCACTCCACCTGTGAATGCAGCTCTGTTGTTCACACTCTGTGCTTGCTTCAATCACACACTGCTCTTTGTGCTAGTCCAGCTGCTGTTGTATTGAGCATTGCTGCTTATGGTGTGCTCATGCCACAGACCTGCATATGCCAGGGTGTGATTGTGCTGCTGGTGTTGGCATGGTGTGCTGTTGCTGGCATTCTAGGTGTGAATGCACTTCTGCTATGTACAAACTGTACTGCTTGCTGAACCTATTACTCTGCCATTCCATGTTTGAATGCAGTCTTGCTGTTTACAGATTGTGTTGCTTGCTGGACCTACCAGCTCTGGCATTCCACAGATCAGTACACTTCTTCTGTTTACAGTCTGTATTGCTTGCTGCATGCAGGACAGTGTGACAGTGTATGGTGCTGCTAGGGTAGTCAGCAGCTGAGTGCTGTGTGCTGGCTCACACTGCAACAAGCTGATGTTGCACTTTCCAAGATTGGCCAACTGATTCTCTTTGTACAGGCTTGGCACCTTGTGTCCAGCATGCCATGTCCCAGCATGCTATGTGTCAAAACAGGCATTGCTGTCTGTGCTGTGATGCAGGCATGTCTGCATGTGCAACCAGGATGGTTTTAAGCTGCTAGCATTGGCATGGTCTTTGCTGGCACTCCACCTATGAATGCAGTTCTGTTCTTCACACCCTGTGCTTGCTTCAATCACACACTGTTGTTTGTGCTAGTCCAGCTGCTGTGGTACTGAGCACTGCTGCCTATAATGTGCTTGGCCACAGATCTGCATATGCCAGGATGCAATTAGAATTAGAGCATGGCATGCCCACACCTTGCTGCTGGTGTTGGCATGACATGTTGTTGCTGGCATTCTAGGTGTAAATGCATTTCTGCTATGTACAAACTGCTTGCTGAACCTATTGCTCTGTCCTTCCTCATTTCAATGCAGTCTGGCTGTTTACAGATTGTGTTGCTTGCTGAACCTGTTAGCTCTGGCAATCCAGATGTGAATGCACTTCTACTGAATGTGTTGCTTGCTGAACCTAGTGCTACCTGTGGGTGCTGGGAGGGCTTGCTGCATGCAGAACGGTGGGACAGTGCATCAGTGTGTGCTGATGCAAGGGTAGTAAGCAGCTGAGTGCTGTGTGCTGGCACACACTGCAACAAGCTGCTGTCGTATTTCTGAATATTGGCTAGCTGATGCTCTTTGTACAGGCTTGCTTGGTCAGGACGATCAGGCCTCGCAACAGGCCCTTCAACTGATCTTTGTGCCTCTTTACAGCATGCTATGGTGTACAATACAACAAGAACATACGCCTTGTGTCCGAGTGACAGACATGCCGCGAGGGCCACGGCGGTGGTTCAGCAACGCATTCGGTCTAGTACAACGGTATCGAGCTGCACACTGGGCTGCTGTCGTCATTTTTGTGCCCTCTGAGGTGTGACTGCCGTGTTTTGGCAAAGGCACGGCGCGCTGATACGTTGCTCTGTGCAATGATGCTGTCAGATGCCACGAGAACCGTCCAACGACAATCAGACATGTGTGGGCGACAAGCGAGGGCCTGTCAGACATGGTCCCGCGCGTGCAGCAAGGTCAGAACGGCGCCGCGAGAACGACGAAGCTGCGAGGGCAGCGATAGCATTGGGGACGGGGCGAGGGCGGTTGAACAAACAGTAGAAAGAGAGAGAGAGAGATTACAATGCTTGAAACACGTCGGGGCTTTCTGAATTGGGGGAAGGACGTTTCTACATCTAAAAGAGCTGTAACTCTTCCTCGTCCACTACAGATTCGGCCTTACCCTTGGAATCCACCTTTGCATGGTCGTGATGAGCGGCAGCGAGGCTGCGCAGGGCGCGCCTGGCCCTGTCCGCGGTAAGCGGCAGGGGGCGCATGGCGACAGAGGTCGCTGAGCCTTCTGCTCCAGCCCCCAAGGCTCAGAAGGCTGTCAGCGGCGACTTTGCGCAGCAATCCGCGATTTCTTGGCGCGATTTGCTCATGGGCAAGAGTCCGGATGATCGGCACACCATACAGGCCCTGATAGCTGAAGTGGAGCAGCTCGAGAGGCAGATCCAGAATAACCAGGCCCAGTCCAACAACCAGCACAACAACTGTCGGCAGCACCGGATGGAGAGCTTGCCACAGACTGAGCAGATGCTCAGGTACAGCAAGCTGCAGAACCTTGTTGTCTTTGGGGTAATCGAGAGCTCCGCTGGACACAAGCCTGCTGTGAACCTGGTTTGCACAGCAGCACTAAACAGTGGATGAAAGGTCACTGCACACCTGTAAGAGGAGCAGCTCTCCATAGGTGCAACTGCAAGCAGCACTGAACAGTGGAGATTTGTTTTTTGCCAAGAACAGTGTTGCAGTGCTCCAGTGTTGCATCACTGCACATTTGTATGAAGAACAAATTCCCAAATGTGTGCATATCTTTACTCCACTGTTGTTGTCACCGTTCTGACTAGCGAAGCATCATGCACCTGCCAGCATTGCATGTAGACACCTTTCGCTAGATATTCAATTTTTCACTATTCAAAGGTTTGCCATGTTTCTGATTAACCATTTAGCTGTTGCAAGTTGAAAGTTTTCAACCGACTTTTCGTGGGGAGAAAAATAAACTGGATATTCAATTATGTAATGTTACATTTTGTGCCTGACCAAGGGCCAGTCTGGCTTCGTTTTTCTTGCGGCATATCCAATATCCACAGTGATTCCCCTTGATTTGTGCAGTGAATCATCGATTTATCATGCATTGCCAGCATTGTACATGAGACACGGTTTGCCAGATAATCAGTTATGCGATATTCCGCAAGTTGTCACGTTTCTAATTGAGACCATTCTGTCCTTGCATGTCGAGGGTTTTCAACCAACCTTTTTTGTGAAAAGAAAATAGGTTGGATAACCATTTTGTATATGAAATGCTGCTGATTAAGGGCCAGTATGGGCTTGTTTATCTTGCAACGTATCCAATATCCACTGTGTCTGTCATTGATCTGAGCAGTGAATCCACAAGAACCTGCCTGTATGGCATGAAAGCTCCTGAAGGCGTCTCCTGCCTCTGTGCTGAACTATACCATGTCTTGCTGCAGCTGTCTGTGGGGCATCTCTTCAAACGTGAATTCCAGTCGATTATTGGGCAGCGGTGTTTGCCACAGGTGTCAGTTGCCTTTGATGGCGCAGGGAGGGCTTGATAAGGGTAGCTTGGCATTTTTCGGTTCAAGCTAGCTGTCATAGGTTTTCAATCTGCTCCAGGTCTGACCCGGGTCTAATCAGGGTCAGACCTGGGTCTGTTTGCCATATTTCTGATTTGACCACTTAGCTGTTGCAAGCTGAGGGTTTTTAACCAACATTTGGGGGAAACCGTAAACTGGATGTTCAATTATGACATCCAGTTCACGTGTAAGATGTGTGGCTCATCAAGGGCCAGTTTGGCTTCATTCAATAACAATAATAACAATAATCACAGGTTTTCTGGCCGTTTCTACTAGGTACCTATTAGGTGTGTCTATATCTAGTTTTGCGCGCCTACGTTAACTAACTCTATTTACTATGCAGAGCACTACTGAACAGTCGGGAATGCGTTCTGCCCAAAGCAATGCTGCAGTGCATTTGAGCTGGCTCACTGCCCACCTGTATAAATAGCAAATCTCCATAGCTGTGATTGTAGTGACCCCAGCCTGCTGTGAGCCTGTTTTGCAGAGCACTACTGAACAGTGGGGAATGTGTTTTGCCCAGAGCAGTGCTGCCGTGCAGCTGAGCTGGCTCACTGCACACCTGTATGAATAGCAAATCTCTATAGCTGTAATTGCAGTGACACACGCCCGCTGTGAGCCAGTTTTGCATAGCACTGCTGAACAATGGGGAATGTGCTTTGCCCAGACCACGGCTGCAGCGCATTTGAGCTGGCTTACGGCACACATGTATGAATAGCAAACCTTCATAGCTGTAATTGTAGTGACACAAGCCTGCTGTGAGCCAGTTTTGCAAAGCACTGCTGAACAGTGGGGAATGCATTTTGCCCAGAGCAGTGCTGCAGTGCATATGAGCTGGCTCATTGCAGACCTGTATGAAGAGCGAATGTGCGTAGGTGCTATTGTAGTGACACTAGCCTGTTGTGAGCCTGTTTTGCAGAGCAGTACTGAACAGTGGGGAATGTGTTTTGCGCAGAGCAGTGCTGCAGTGCATTTGAGCTGGCTCATTGCAGACTGTAGGAAGAGCAAATCTCCACAGGTGCTATTGCAGTGACACAAGCCTGCTGTGAGCCTGTTTTGCAGAGCACTACTGAACAGTAGGGAATGTGTTTTGCCCAGAGCAGTGCTGCCGTGCATTTAAGCTGGCTCACTGCACACCTGTATGCAGAGCAAATCTCCATCATTCAAATTGAAGTTTGTCGCGTGCAACGCCTTGTCTTGAAAGATGCCCTGCGAGAGCCCGCTAAAAAATAGACCCTTGCCAACTCCCTGCTCCGACTCGAACAGTGGGGTCCGACTCGAACAATGGGGTACAACCTGTCTTGCGTCAAGGCTTGCCACTGGGGACAGAAAACCTGTTTGAGGTGAAACCTTCTAGGATCATTTTGTGTCTTTGTTACCCCAGCTGACAGAGAGAGAGAGAGATTACAATGCTTTAGCCAGCCAGCAAGTCTGATCACATATAGAAGAAGACGAAGGTCAAATGTGGAAAACATCAAGACAGTCTAGAACGAACTTGAAAACCTGCATATGATC
>JAABUK010005641.1_pt1 | contig 19285 bp, 15 predicted proteins | sample 5559141 | NCBI WGS metagenome assembly JAABUK01 (sample SAMN10711869, study PRJNA513367) | rock metagenome | isolation source: Antarctica rocks | place: Antarctica: Victoria Land, Pudding Butte nord | collected 2016-01-03 | reverse complement strand
GCAAAACTCCACGCGCCAGCCGCAAGCTGACAGAATCGCCGATCTCCACGTCGCGCGCATCACGCAGTGCTTGTCCCGCTTCGTTTTGCGCGAGCGCGTAGCCGCGCGTGAGAACTGCGAGCGGCGACAAAGCGTCGAGCGACGCGGCAGCCACCGCCAGACGCCCGCGCTTATCATCGAGTTGATCGTTTGCTGCCGCATTGCGCGCCGCCGATAACACGGCCAAACGCGTGTGGCCGCGAGCCACGCGCGCGCTTAACTCTGCGGGCGACAAACGACAGTTGACGGCATCCGAGCGGCGGCGCGCGTTTTCCATGCGGCGGTGAATCAAGGTCTCTATTTTGTGTGCGGCTTCGTTTGTTTCCGCTTTTGCGAGGCGCAGTTTTCGCTGCACTTCGTCAAAGCCGTGCGACATCGCCGCCGCGTGTACGCGCGTGCGTTCGTCTGCGATGCGATAGCGCATCAATTGAAACAGATCGCGCGTGCAGCTTTCAATGTAGCCTTCGATTTCATCTTCGCGTTCGGCGACGAGTTCGGCGGCGGCAGACGGCGTTGCGGCGCGTAAGTCTGCGGCGAAATCCGCGATCGTAAAATCCGTTTCGTGGCCGACGGCGCTGATGACCGGAATGATCGAAGCGCGAATCGCACGCGCCACCCGCTCTTCATTGAACGCCCACAAATCTTCGATTGAGCCGCCGCCGCGCCCGACGATAATGACATCAACTTTATCTTCCGTGCGCCCGTCAGCGACTGCCCGCGCATGATGTTCATTCAAGAGTTCGATGGCGCGCGCAATCTCGCCCGCAGCGGTTTCGCCCTGCACGCGCGCCGGAGCAAACAAGATATGGACGGTGCGTGTGCGGCGCGCGATGACTGTCAGTATGTCGCGTATCGCCGCGCCCGAAGGCGATGTAACGACGCCGACGCGACGCGGCAGAACGGGAAGTTCCCGCTTCAATTCTTCGGCGAACAATCCTTCGCCCGCGAGTTTGTCGCGCAGTTGTTCAAATGCGACGCGGAGCGCGCCCGCGCCGACTGGATCAATTGCTTCGACATCGAGTTGATATTCGCCGCGCGGTTCGTAAACAGTCAAACGCCCGCGCGCGCGAACTTGCAAACCGTCCGACGGGCGAAAGCGTATGCGTTTGTTTGTGGTGCGAAAGCAGGCGGCGCGAAGTTGTGCCGCTTCGTCCTTGATCGTGAAATACCAGTGGCCGGAAGCGGCGTGCGCTTTGAAGTTGGAGATTTCACCTTCGACCCAGACGGACGCGAAACGTCCTTCGAGCGTCGAGCGCACGGCGCTCGTGAGTTCGGAAACGGAAAGCGGGCGGCGCTCTCCTTCGTCGAACAGCGACATGAGCAAGGGATGTCTCATCGTTATGGCTTTTTCTTAATCGCCACGTCGAGCCGTATTTTTTTATGCAACATGTTTTTGCTTTTCTCCCTTTGCACAGTCTGCTTAATAAAACCGCATCTATCTGGACGGCGCGCCGCCACCGCTTCGCGCATAGTAGCCCTGACGATAAAGCAGACGCAGTTTCTGTTTGCGCAGTTCGGGATCAACGGCCTCGATGCGCACCTGACGAAACGCGCCGTTGAATGTCCGGTTCGTCGGCGTATAACCGATGAGATATTGTGAACGCAATTCCTGTTCGATCTGCGCGAAGGCGCTGCTCAGGGCGCTGACGGGACGCGGAAAAAAAGCCCGCCCGCCGGTTGAATCCGATAGTTTGCTTAACTCTTTAACGCGCATTTTACCTTCCGGGAAATTCTCGTCGCGGATGCCGATGGAATAAATGACGACATTGGCTTTGATCGCCCGATCAATCGCTTCCTGTTTCTTGCGGCGGCTGCGCGTATCGTCGCCGTCCGTGAGTATTATGATGGCGCGGCGCGTGCGTTCCGGCGTCTTCGATAGAACTTCGTCGGCGGTTGAATAGATTGTGTCCCAGACGTTGGTGTAGCCGGTCGGGTCTTCCTCGAAAGTAAGCGGCCTTTCGTCGGCTTCGGCGCGCCGGATGTTCTCTTCGGAAAGTCCCGGCGCGACACGATCAATGGCGCGACGCAGGCTCTCCTTATTGTTCGTCAAATTTTCTTCAACTGTCGTTTTGCCTGTAAACGTAATGATCGCGGCCTGATCTTTTTCCGGGCGCATCACGGCGTTGAGGAACGCGCGTGCGGCATCCTTTTCTTCGGGCAACACTCCTGTTTGGGATTCGCTCGTGTCGATTAAAATAACGATGGAGAGCGGCAGATCGGCTTCGCGTTGAAAGATAGAAATGTTTTGCGGCGTTCCGTCTTCGAGCACGCGCACGTCTTCCCGGCGCAAGGTCGTGATGAAGTGCTGCTCTTTATCGACGGCGGTAAAGAGTATGTTCGTCAAATCGGTGCTGACGCGCACCACTTCTTCATCGTCATCCTGCGGGGCAGCGGCGGTAGTTTTTTGCGCGCCGGATGCGGGCGGTGTGGGCGTGGCGCGTGGAGCAGGTTTCTGTTGCGAAGCGGAACGAGAGCGTGCGTTTTGCGCTCTTGTTCGTGGATTCATCGCGCCGTACAGCGCGAGAAATGAAAGCATCACTGCCGCCGTTGCCGCAAGCAATCGCATTGTTTTATTTAGAGTGAACATATTTGCACCGCCTGTTATCCCAACAAAGTTAGTTTCGTCGATTTGTTGATTCGTTGATTCAATCGAATTTTATTTAACGCGTTGCGGCGCTTACCGCCGGACTCAAGCGCACGCTTGCGCCGTTGCGATTAACTCGGACGCGGACGCGCCGCTCTTGAGCGTCAGCCGCGTTTGATTCGTACGTGATCGTGTAGGAGAGGCGCAACTGCGTGACTACATCATCGTAAGCCTTTTGCAATTCTTCGAGGCGCGTCACAGGGTAATAAACGCCGCCCGACGCGCTCGCTAATTTGCGGCCTTCTTCGTCTGCGCGCGACGTGACTGTAAGATAGCGCGAGCGCAAAGGATCGAGCGCCGCTTCGCTTCCCGCCATCGTTTTAGCGATGCTACTGCCGTTTGCCGGAATCAAACCGGAAGGCACGTAGACAGGATAAATCAGCGCGCCGGATTCCCTCGTCGAATCAAGCAGGCTCGGAAACGGGACAAAGGATTTGTTATCGTCGCCGTCCGACAATACGACGATGGCCGTGCGTTCATTGCGCAAAGGCTTGAGCGTATGCACAAGCACGTAGGCGAGCGCATCGTAAAGCGCGGTTGCGCCGCCCGCGTCAATCTGGTCTAGGCTCGTTGCGAGCAGGCGGCGATCCGTCGAGAAATCCGAGATCAATTGAATGTCATCGCGAAAGCTAATGATGGCGATGCGATCCTGCGCGCTCGCCGTGTTGAGAAAATTGCGTCCCGCCTTGCGTATAAAATCAAGGCGCTCTTCGACGCTGCCAGACACGTCCAACAGCAGCACCAGATTAAACGGCGCGCTCGCGGGAACAACGCCCGTCACTTTGCGCGGCTGATTGTTTTCCGTAACCGTGAAGTCCGCCGCCTTCAAATCTGTCACGGCGCGCCCGTTGCGATCCGTGACGCTCGCGTTGACGCGCATCGTTTGACCTTCGACGGGCGTTGCGACATTCACGGCAGCGCGGCGCACGGCGAGCGTCGGCGCGCTTGCATCATGCGAGGGCAAACCGCGCGTGTAGTCTGCGAAGAGACGCGGGCTGACTTTGCGAATCGCTTCAATCAAATCTTCGTCGCCGCTGGCAACGATTGCCTGCGCCGCTTTCGTGAGCGGGCGTTCGCGCAAATCTGCGGGTACCATCGCGGGATCGACATTAAAAAGTATGACGCCGCGCTCCGTCGAGAAACGCAGTTCGACTCTCGTGTTCTGCTTCGCCTTCGCGTCGCCGAGCTTGCCGGAGAGAGTATATTCGCCGCCCGCTTTTTCTTTTTCCCTTGCCAGCTCGACATCGCTGAAATAACGCGGGCGGCTCGCCTGCCATATAAAATTGTAGCGCACGGCATCCAATGGCACGGCGGCGCGAATCGTCCCCGTAGTGGTCTCGACTTCTGCTTCCGCGATGTTGCCAACGATGTCCACCGCGCCCGCTTTTGTTTGGACTTTGACGCGGGCGCGGGCGGGCACGCGGACAAACAAATCAATGCGTTTTTTTTCAGGCGCGGCAACGTCGATCTCGATGGAATCTTTTGCGGCGACAGCGCGCACGTTTTGTTCGGTGACGGGAGCGCCGCTCGATTCAGCCTTGAGGTAAACTTTCTTTTCCGCTTCGTCCGAAGCTTCGACGGTGACGCGCCCGCCCGGATTGCGAATCGTGATTGTGACTTTTTCCGGCGCTCTCAATTCCCTTTCAAAGTTTTGCGCGCGCGCTTTCATTCCGGGAAGGCAACAGAAAGTAAGCGCAAGACACAGGGATGCAAACTGTTTTTCGTGTGCGTTTGAAATATGGAAAAGGCAGCGTGTAAATCTTCTATCGAACATAGAATTTGATCTTGCCACAAGGCCGCCGGTCAAGCAACAACGGGAAACTGCGGCGAATCAGTGCTTATTCATTTCACGAAATTTCAGGGAGAGGCGACAGTAGCAGGAGAACGCGCGTCGAACCATCAGTATAGAATCGGCATCTGATGGTTCGGGTTGCCAGCACCGACAACGTTCATATGTTTTTTTATTTTTATAGAGCCATCAAACGCATGACGATTAACAGAAGGCACGCCACTTTTATTTGTTCGATGCTTATCGCGCTTTATGCGTGCGCAGTGCTTCCATGTCTGGCGCAGACCACAAACACTTCCGAGACGCGGCAACGCATCGTCAATCAATCACCAACGCCATCGCCCACACCCCCAATTCATACGCGCGCGCCAATCGTCACCGGCACGCAATCCGTTCCGGCAGCAACCACCACTACTACTGTGCCTGTACCTTCGGCACTTGCTCCAGCGGCAATTATCACAACGGGCGTGGCTATCAGCGCGGCGCAGCAAAACAGCCGTTTGAAGTTCAATCTCAATTGGTCTTTCGGAGGCCGCCAGCAGCGCGGCTGGTATCTCTACACGGCTTTAATCAATCGTGAGACGGGCACGGCGGAAAGGGACGCCTTCACCACAGACTTTGCGCTCGCCATTGCGCGCTGGCAAGCAGCAAAAAATCTCGCCGTGACGGGCGCGCTCGATGCAGATACTTTGTATCAGATGATTGCCGTCTGGCAGGCGCGTCGCATCCAAGAGCAGGATCGCGCCGAAGCCGTACCTTCGCAACTCTTGACCGCGCCGATCATTGATTTTTATGACCAGACACGCGCGCCCGAATTACTGAAGGTGGAAAAGCAAACCTACGCGGCTTACAAGCGCATGGTCGCGGCGGCGGGACAGGATTTATCGCTCAAACTACAGGTTGCGAGCAACGGCGAATTATCAATTGCGGAAAAGCGTTTGAAGATTATTTCTTCGTTTCGCTCGAAGGATTATCAAGCGCAACTGCGCCGCCAATCGCCGAACGCAGGCCGCGCCGGACTCGCCCTCAACAGCCCGCATTTCACGGGACGCGCGCTCGATCTATACGTCGGCGGCGAACCCGTTGACACGCGCGATTCCAACCGCTCGATTCAAGTCAACACGCCCGTCTATAAATGGCTCGTCAAAAACGCCGCCCGCTTCGGCTTTTATCCTTACTATTACGAACCTTGGCACTGGGAATACATCCCGCCCGGCGGCTCACCCGTTGGTTCATCTCCGCCCGCCATCACTGTGACTCCGCGCAATTAAGATCACTTGACAAAGCTCAACTCTTAAACGCGTTCGAGAATAATAGTCTTGTTGGGGAAGTCAAAGGTCGCTATGAAATTCTGTAACAATCCAACACCAGCAATTGCTCCGAACTCTTTTGAATCGCGGTCAAAGCCCATGCCCTTGCCGTAGAGCAATACGGGGATGTTGGTTAGTTCATAGTCACCCAAACGTAAAAGGCTCACGTTACCAGCGTGGGGCACGCTCTTTTCCGGTGGCAATGGCAGCCCTAATTGTTTTGTCGCTGAGGGCGAAAGTGCAACGACTATTGGGGCACCAGTATCAATAACCGTCTTGATCTTTTTACCATCAAAAGTTACATCCTCGGCAATCGGAAGGATTGTATACTCGTCGTAGAATGCCATCCTTAGCACGATTCGGTTTGTCGCTGACAATGTTTTGTTGTCATTCGATGCGGCACTTGATGACTTAGGCAGGAACCGCACCACCTTTCTTTTGAAGTCGAATTGCACCACACGCCCCTTGAAGAAGTCAGCCCCCAACATGCCAAATACTTGCCGTCCAATTTTTTTCTCTATGTTATCCAGTGTCCCGAGCCGCATCGTTTGAGTCACCGGCTTCAGGTCACCGAGAGTTATGTTCGTGATATTGGTGAACGAATAGGTACAATCAGGATGATTGCATCTCTTGGGATTATCATAAGTAAAGTTAAGAACTGGTAGCTTGTACTTATCCATCATCCCACCGTTAAATGTCGAATACTCGGCTCCGGTTGCCAAGACCATTTCGGCTGGCATCTGGCGCAGAATTTTAGCTTGGACAATTACATACCCTTTTTCAAAGGAGAAAGGCACTTCGCTAACTATGCCGTCAATAGCAGGAGGACTGGCAGCGCAAGGCATACACAGGAAAGCTAACAGCAATGTCCTTAGAGCCATTTTTTTCATGTTGGACTTCTCCGTTAAGATATAAATTTCAAGCCCACAGTATATTGTAATAATCGTTAGCTTGCGTAGCAGGAAGCGACGAGTGCCTTTTATGCAATTGTCCGCGAGCGTGCGGCAGGGCGTTTTTTCACCGTCGGCTTTTTCGTCGCCTGCCCGACGATGGGTTGCAGGCGTCCGTCAATTAAAGCGCGTCCGGCTTCGATGCTTTTGACGCTGACGGCGAACTCTTCCTTCGCGTTCGGGCGCGCCAGCATTTTTTCCAGCGTCTCGTTGCTGAGTTTCGATGAATCGATGCCGCTGCTATCAATTTCCTCGCGCAGATTTTCCGTTGTGTTCGTGCCGCGCCCGTAGACATCCGGGTAAATGTGCAGCACGCCTGCTTCGATAACCTGCGTGTCGTAATCAATTTCGACTGGCACAATCGGATCGAGCGGCGCGTCAAGGGTTTTGAAAGTGCGCTTCGCTGTTTCGATTTGCTTTTCAGTGACAGGCAAAGCACGCGCGGCGACAATCTTTTCCGCGAGGTCGTACAAGTCCGCGCGCAGCATACGCACGCAGCCGTGCGACACGAGATTGCCGAGGTCTGCCGGTTTCGCCGCCTGATGAATCAGGAAGCCGCCGCCGAGCGGAATCTTCATTTTGCCGAGCGGGTTGCGCGGATCAGATGCCTTGATAATGTCGCCGGGATTCACTCCCTTGTGCTCTGCCACCCAATCGCTGTCGGGCGGAATCCACGCAGGGTTCCAGATCACTGCCGTCGCATCACGATTGCCAACGACGAGCGGAAACTCTTTTTGCCCGACGCCGATTTGATACGTCTTCACCTCTTTATTGTTCTGCCACAAGGTCAAACGAAAGGCAGGGATGTTGACGGTAATCTTGATGTCCGGCTGTCCGGCTTCGAGCGTGGCCTTTTCGATGCGCCCGCCCGTAAATTTATCCGAGCGCGCCGATTCGTGTTTCGGATTTTGACTAACCGTCTGCGCATGAGACACGCCTGCCGCCGATACGCATAACATCGCTATCACAATGACAATAAATTTTCTGACTTGAACACTCAATTGTATTTCTCCGCCTTTCTTATAAACCCGCGTTTTTGTTGTAGCCTAAGGTTTCCAGCAAACTCCGGCGCGTGTAACCACGCTATTGCTTGGTGCTCACAAAGTTCAAATGGTTGTCTTTATAAATGTTTGAATACGGAACGGATAAAGAGTAAGGCCACCTTATCTCATTCTCCGGGAAACCTGTGCGAAAACAAGTTCACGACACTCCGATGTAATAGCCTTCGCGTCCGTGAACGATGTATTCGGGATGCCCGCGCACTTCTATGTGGACTTTGCGCAACTGTCCGTCGCGTGCTTTGTTCGTCGGGTAATAGCCGATGATGTAGCGATGGTCTATGTCTGCGAGAATGCGCGCGTAGATGTCCTTCGCCTGCTCCGGTTTTTCGAGAAACGATGTCCAGCCGCCCGTTAATTCGGCGACATGCGCGGCGGCTTCATGACCATGCAGGAATGCGTTGATGAAGTGTTCCATGCTCGCGCGTTGAATTACCGCTTGGCGCGCAGAAGCGGCGGCGGAGTTTTGTTTTGATTTCGCGCTTGATTCTTCGAGCGGCGGCAAGCGGCGGTGGCCTTCCCACATGTCAGGAATTTTCTCCTGTGCGCGGCGTCTTTTCTCCGCTATTAAACGCATACGCTCCGCAATTTCTTCGGGCGAAAGGCCGATCAATTTATCGCCCGGAATAACGGTGTAGATTTTCACGCGCGACTTTTCCGCCGCCGCATAAATATCTGCAATGTCGTAGCTTTTTGGTCGTGCCTGCGAGCGATTTATGAAAGCATCTCCGCCGAGCCATCCGGCTTCGTCGCCGTCGGTCTGAAAAATAATAATCGGCAATTCCTTTTTGCCGGTAAGTTCTCGCAGGGTTGCGAGCAGCGCGCTGAATTGCTGACTGCGGCTGTGAAAGCCGTTCATCGTTAATTTCTTCAGGGAATCGAGCGTCGCTTTTAGTTGCTTTTTATCTTTAGTGAAGTCGGCGACGAGTTGAACATCATCTGTCACGATTGCCATTTCGTCTGTGCGCGTGAGTTGGCCGACGAGTTTTTTGGCCGCTTCTATGCTCGCGTCGAGATACGGCAATTGGCTCTGGCTGCGATCCAGAATGAGCACAATGGAACGCGGCAAGCACGCGCCTTCGTCCGCGAGCGTGGCGATTTGTTGCGCGCGCCCGTCTTCCGTAACGGAAAAATCGTCTTTGCCGAGTCCCGTGATATAGCGCGTGCCGCTCGCATCCGTAACCGATACATCCGAGACGGCCAGAAGCGTTTCCACTCTGATCGCATCACCCGATTGAGGGCTGTCTTCGTCCGACTTCCCGCCCGACTTTTCATTTGCCGCGCCGTCGTTTTGTCCCGCTGCGCCCGCTTTATTTTGCTTGAGACTCGAGCCGAATGGTTTTTGTTGCGTGGTCTTTTCAGCGACGGATTGCGCATTGCTCGTCAGCGACAGCATCGCGCAGGCAAGGGCGAAGAAAAGGGCGAAAGGCAGCAGGCCGTGTTTTGTAAATTTTTCCATGATGACAACCTCAAATTCAGGCAAAGGTAATTCAATTTATTCGACAAGGTGAAAGCGCGAGCGCGGTTCGGTTTCAGAGTCCGGGCTTTGACGTGAACCAGAAAAGAATCGCCTGCCCGATGCCGAGCAGGAAACCGAGCGCTGCGCCGAAGATTTCGATGGTCTTCAAGTGCTGCTGCGCGACGGAGAGAACGAGTTCTTCCAATTTCTCGACAGGGTATTCGGAAACTTTGTTGCGGACGATGCCGCCGATGTCGAACTCCGCAATGGCTTGCGGAAGGCGGGCGCGCGCGGCGGCGGTGATTTGTTCTGTGAGCACAGCGGAAGCATTTTCGACGGCGCGCTCCGGCAGTTTATCGGAGAGGCGTCCGACGGGCGCGACGAGCAGGCGTTCGATCTGCGTGCTCAAGACAGCGTTGATGGTGCGCGCCGTTTCTTCGCGCGCCAGCACAGAGAGCAAGCCTTTCGTCAGAAAGCTTTTTAGGCGCGGCGCGGATTCAGGATTGAGATGTTGCAACAACGCGCGCAAGGTGTGCGGACGAATGTCCATCAGCGCATCCGTCGCATAAGCGGAAACGGTCTTGGCGAGTTCCGGGCTGCGCGCGAGGGCGACGATGCGCGTGGAAATCTGATCCTTGATTAGTTCAAGTTTGTCGGGCGCGATCTGGCCGACGATCTCGTTGATCGGGCGCGCGAGCACGTTGTCAATCGTCGAATCGAGAAAGCGTTCGGCTTCCTGCGCAAACGCTTCGCCGCGCAAAAATTCTTCGACGCGCGTCGGCAAAGTGTTGTTGACCATTTCATCTACTTCGCGGTGAATGCGTTCGCGCGAGACAAAGATTTTCTTGAGAAACGAAAGCTGCCCGTAATAATCGTCAACTTCGCGTTTGATGAGCGCGCCGATCTGCGTGCGCGTATTCTGATTCGTCGCAATCCCCGCGAGATGCTGCACGATGGGCGGCACTTGCGCGTCAATGCGTTCTTTGATAATTGCGACGGTGTGCGTCGTGAACAGTTCGGCAAGCGTCGCGTTGCTTGCCGCCAGTTCTTCGAGCCGCGCGCCGACGAAATCTCTGATCTTTTTTTCAAATTCCGCTTCGGTGACGAGGCCGCGAAAACGAGTTTCGAGAAAGCCTAAAACCTGCTCGAAGGTTTCTTCGTCGAGCACATCCGAAATGCGGCGCGCGAGCAAGTCGTCCACGCGGCGATCTATAAACGATTGAACGGCAAGACTCGTTTCTTCACTCTTCAAAATATCTGCGATGTATTCCGCGATTCGTAGTTGCAAAGCGCTGATCGCATCGAGCACTGGCGCGCGCGCCACCGACGGCAAAGCTTCGATCAAAGACGGATGCGAGGCGTTGAGCAGTTCGTTCGTGTAGCCGCCGACGAAGCTTTCGACTTTGCCTTTGAAAAAGTTCGTATCAAAGAGCGCGCTGACAACCGTATCCTGCGAAACGAGTTCGTTGCCGACGGCGTTGCCGATGGTCTGCGCGAGGCGTTCGCGGTGGCGCGGAATCATGCCCTGCGGCCAGACGGTGAAGCCGAAAAGTTTAACGGGATAACGCGGGCGAAAAAGCATACGGATCGCCAGCCACGCCGCGCCGTAGCCGTGAAATGTGGCGACGATGACGAAGCCGATGGCGAGCAGCAATTTGTATGTCTGGTCAGTGATGATTGCAAACTCCTCTTCACGCGAAGTGCGCCGCAAGGGTTTCTACGAACACGGCGAATGCTAAACGCACATGAATCAAACAATCGAATAATACCGGAGGAAGAGATTTGTTGAAATGTTTTATTCCGTCCGGCTCTTAAATTTTTCTGCGAGCGGCGCAAAATAATTATGGAACTTTTGTAGCTTCCGGCGGCAAATACAATAAAGCCTGCGGCTGCTGCTTCAACGGAAAAGCGCTGGCGGCAATTTTCAATACAAGAAAGAGAACAAGCATGAATCGTCTTAAAAACTATTCTTTAATTATTATCTCACTGCTCGCCGTGACCTCTATGGCGGCATTCGGTCAGCAAGCGGCGGGCGGCAAAGCGCTAGCAGTTCAAGCCGGAAAGAATGTAAACGATGCTGCCGTTATCGAGATTTTGGAGAAACACATCGCAGCCATCGGCGGGCGCGACGCACAGAAGGCAATCAAAACCGCCGAGACGCAATCGGAAACCGAAGTCTTAGGCACAGTCAATAAATCCTATAGCATTCGAGACCTTGTGACGAAGCGCTTTTATACTTTGACGGAGAGCGCCAATGGAAAAAGTGAGACGGGCTTCGACGGCGCGAGAGTCTGGCGCAAATCGGCTTACTTCAAAGGCTATCTATCCGAAACAGACCCGCAGGCCAAATCCATTAAAAGCAGAAACCCGGAGCTTTACGAATACAGGGAAAGCGGCAAAAAGTTTTCGCGCCTGCCGGATGAAACCATCGAAGGGAAAGAGTATTTGGTCTTAAAAGGCACGGACACCGATCCACTCGGGAAGGAAGTAGACGTTAAGTATTACTTCGATCCGGCGACGTTTCTGCTGAAGCAAAGAGTGATCGGCGCAAGCATCACGCAGACCACCGTTTTCGATGACTACCGGAAAGTTGACGGCAAGACCCTCGCTTTCAAGATGACTATTACAACTCCGCAGGTGACGGCCAAAACCAGAATCGTCAGCATCAAATACAACGTCCCCGTAGATGAGTCTAAGTTTGAATACCGCGATGAAGCGGCAAAGCCCGCAAACGCCACAGCACCGGTAGCAGTAACATCGCCAACTCCCGCCGAAGAACGCAAGAGCGTGGCGACAGCATCACAGGAAACAGGCGCAAACGGCGAAGCGTTGCCGGAAGCGATCCGGCTAGAGACTTTTGAACTCGTCTGGAAAACAGTCAACGACACTTACTGGGACATGAGTTTCGGCGGCGTCGATTGGCGCGCAGTTCACGAACGCTATCTGCCGCGCGCCAAACAAACAACTGATGCGAAGGAATTCCATCAACTCCTCGATCAAATGATCGGCGAGCTTCATCGCTCGCATTTTAAGGTCTTGCCGCCGGACAATGTGCGGACGCTCAGTTCGCAAGCAGGGAAGAGCAAACAGGGAGGAATCGGATTGAGCTTGCGCTGGATTGACGCGCAATTGCTCGTCGTTGAGGTTGACGAAGATTCGCCCGCTTACGCTGCGGGCATACGCAAGGGCTTCGTCGTCACGAAAATCAACAACAAGACGCCAAACGAAATTTACGCCGCTTACAAACAAAAAAATACAGGCTTTCAATTTCGTGAAGAGATCGGGCGCACGCGCGCGGCGAATGAACAATTAGCGGGCAAGGCCGACACCAAAATCGAGTTGGAAGTTTTGAATGAAAAGAACGCGCCGCTTCAATTGACGCTTGCGCGAAAGGCACGCCCGATCAATGCAAGCACCGAATTCAAAAGCAAACTGCTCGATCAAGACACGGGCTACATCAAGTTCGCTATGTTCTACGGCGACGTGCTCGCAAAGTTCCAAACAGCCGTTCGGGAGTTTCGCAACGCCAAAACGCTCATTATTGATTTGCGCGGAAATCCCGGCAGCATCGGCCAACTTGCAAGCGCGATGGCAAGCTCGATCTCTGCCGCAGATGGCTCGCTCGGAAGCTTTCAGTTTCGCTACCAAGCGCAACCCCGTCACCTACAAAGGCACGGGCGCAGACGCCTACAAGGGACGCGTCGTTCTTCTCGTCGATGAATTATCGGGAAGCACTTCGGAGGTTTTCGCAGGAGGCTTGCAGGAATCAGGGCGCGCGACTGTGATCGGCGCGACGACAGCCGGAGCAGTGCTTCCGTCGCTCGTTGAACTGCTGCCGACGGGCGGCGCGCTCATCCACGTCATCTCGAATTTTCAAACGCCCAAAGGCATCGTGCTCGAAGGTCGCGGCGTGCGCCCGGACGTTTCGATCAAGCCTACGCGCGCCGATCTTCTGACAGGGCGCGATACAATTCTTCAGCGCGCAATCGAGTTTGCCGCAAGTTCTACCGCGCTCAAGCCTCACACTGCACTTTGATTCTGTGCCAAGCGTTGTTCATGTAGCCTTTGAAGTTCCAGATGTGTCGCACGTGCTCGGGCTGCGTGTTGGCCGCCGAATCCAATGCGCGAACGATGATTTCGCTTTCGCCCGGCGGCATGTCCAACGCGGCTTCCCATAAACACCACGCCCACGACGGACGGTCTTCCGGCAGCGTCGCCATCATCCATGTCTTGCCGCCGTCAATCGAGACATCCACGCGTTCGATGCGACGGTCTCCGCCCGCCATCGCGTAGCCTTGCACTTGGACGCGCCCTGCTGGAATCTCTTCGTTTTGTTGCGGGCGACAAATGACGGCGTTTAAGGATTGCTCGCCGAGCATCAATCCTTGCGACCAATCGACGTTTGCGGCGTTCGTCTGCGGCGGGAAAAGCTTATAGGCGTGTGCCTGAAAATAGTTATCCGAAGGCTCTGCTTGCAGCGATATTTCGGAAAGCCACTTGACGCTACGCGCGCCGATGTAGCCGGGCACGACAACGCGCAAGGGAAATCCATGCGCCGCAGGAAGCGGCTCATTGTTCATTTCATAAGCGAGTAAGACTTCCGCTCTCAAAGCTTTGTCGAGCGGAACCGAGCCGCCGAAGCCGAATCGCCTGCCCTGCCTTTCGACTTCATCAAGCCCTTTGAAATGAACGTGCTTTGCTTCGTTTGTGGGATTTGCCGCCACCAGAATTTCGCGCAAAGGCGCGCCCGTCCAGACCGCATTGCTGATCGCTTCCGCGCCCCATGGAAGTTCGCCGGGAGTTTCGGCGACCTGCGCCAATTCGTCGCGCCGGTTGCCCGCGCATTGCAGAGTTGCCGTCACAGTTCTGCGTGGAATTTTTTGCTTAATGTCAGCGAGCGTTAATTGCAGCGGCGTCTTTGTCATGCCGCCAATATTCAAACGGTAATTCGCTTCATCTATCTCCGGCATGGACGCGTGATTGCGGACAAAGAAAAGTTCCTGCGCGGTGATGAAATTCTCGCGCAGCAGCGAGAGCGGCGCTCCTGCATTCAAAGGCGTTTCTTCGCGCACGATCAGCGACGGATGTTTGTTATGAATCTTCAATGGCGTTGTCTTCCTTCACCGGAAACATTGCTGACAATGACGCGCATATCTTATTCATGCGAACGAAGCATGTCTATCGAGAATTCTTCGTGCGCGTCGCGGAGTTGCGAACGCACGCCGATTGCTTTTGCGCCAGCGCGCGGAAAGTGATAAAAGATTGCGCGGATTAACTTGATTTTTCAAATGGAGATTTGCCGTATGCGTTCTTTTGTTTCTTGGCTCACCACCGCGACAATCTTTTCATTGCTCGTCGTGTTGTTCGGATGCAGCGCAGCAGCCGTAAAAAGCGAGACCGCCGCTAACAATCAGCAGCAACAACCGCTTCCGCGCACATCGCCCGCCGGAGACGGAGCCGCGCGCATCACCGTCGCAGACTTGCGCGAAGCACTCGATAAAGGCACGGCCTACGTTGTCGATGTGCGCACGGACGATCAATACAAGGCAGGGCACATCAAAGGCGCAGTCCACATCCCGGAGACGGACATCGCCGCGCGCGCGAGTGAATTGCCGCGCGACAAAACGATTGTCACATATTGTTCTTGACCCGCCGAACACACCAGCGCCCGTGCGGTGCTCGAACTCAAAAACAAAAACATCACTAACGCCGCTGCCCTCGTCGGCGGCTACGACGGATGGAAAACAGCAGGGCTTCCGATAGAACCCGCAAAATAACATTCCGGCTTGCTGAAATCTTCTGATAAGGGATTGATTTAGTGAAAAGGATTTTAGGAGTTATTGCGTTTCTAATGGGCTTAGCTCTGCTTTGTTGGATAGGATACAACTTATTCATAGAGCGATTGCCGGAAGCACAAGGGCGAAATCCTCTGCTGCCTGTGCTGTTTGCAATCGGCCTACTCTATGCGGGACAGAAGTTGATTCGTGACAAATAGAGAGCAGATTAAGTTTGGCTTTTACAACACGCGCGTTCCTGCGATGCGATCAAGCTGCGTGGTGAACTGCGCGCGTGCGAGCGCCGTTTGTCTGCGCCGCGCGAGCACCGCAAGTTCAAGCGCGACGCGTTCGCGCAAAGCTTTGCCGCCATCACCAGACGGCGCGCCGAGGCGATCAACCACACGCCGTAAACATTCGCTCACGCCCGCGACGTAATTTTTCTCATTCAGCTTTCCGGCGTGCAGTTGGACTGTGCCGCCCGGTTTGTAATCGAAGCGTCCCGACGACGGATCGAGAAAAGCGTAATCGTCGGCGAGCGCGAGCCGCGTCTGCCGAAAGTGCGCGTTGAAATCTGCTCCCGTACTTGCGACAGCGCGCTCGACTGCCGCGATCAACTCGCCGCTCACGCGCGCCAACTCATCCCACGTCAAAGCGCCATCTGCCGCAGAATCGACGGCAGCCTTCGGGTCGTTTGTATGTGGTGGCATTGCTGTGTGCGGTGGCGTTGCGGCCTGAATGCTTTCGCCCGCGTGATGCGGCGCGTCTCTGTCCGCCGATTCCTCATAAACGCTGACGAGGCCGCCCGCTTCCCTTGCGCGCACCAGTAAGCGTTGCAGCGCCGCGTCGCCTTCCGCTGTGCGTCCCGTCGCGTGGTCTGTTTCGCGCACACGCAGGGCGGCGTCCGCCTGCAAAAAAACGTCCGCATCGTATTCGTCTAATTCGACGTGAATGCGTCCTGTGAATTTGCGCGCTTGCAAATAACGCACGAGCGCCGCGACGTTGACAAACGCCGTGTCTAGATTTTCGTGAACGGGGCGAGATATTGTGTTAGAAGTCATGCGAATCAAGTTTGCGGTTTTAAGTTTTTCGCGGCGAAGTCTATCAAAGGTCTACCAAACATAAAACGAAAAAGTAAAAAGATAAAAGTCCCGGCGACAGTTGCCCGATGATACCTTGTCGCGCGTCATTTTAGTCCGCAACTTTGCTTTTTACTTTTTCCGTTCTCTGTGCCACACTCCGCACGCGAAAAGGGCGCTGATCGTAGTGACAGAATATGCAGTGGTCGAAACTCAAAGCGAGAGTCAAAGGTTTTATCTGCCTTGAACTTAGGGACAGAATAGATTTCCATCTCACGAGCTACCGTGAGTCACACGATGGCGCGGATAAGGTCTGGATTACTGTTGACGGGCAGCGAGTGTTTAGCTGCCCGCACTATCCTTATGAACGGGCAGAAGCAGAAGCCTATCATAGCGGTTTGCGTGGTGAGCAGGTAAAAGAGTTATTGCGCGAAAAGGAAATCCACAGGCCGAAGGATTTCGGCGATGCCATGCGTGCTTATCTCGACATGCCGCTTAGTGAGGCTCTGGAATCTTCAGACCCGTTGGTTAAAGCATTCGCTCTGGTCGACAGGCGCTCAGGCAAAAGGACGCTAGAGAAACTTGAAATCTCCGACTCGGATCATTCGCTTGTGAAAGCGTTTTACTCGTTACGTCTCGCTTCGGCGCTTCAAGAATAATTTTCGCTTCTCGAATTTTCAAACTTATATCAACGCTTTCTACACTCGAAAGGAGAGATGATCGCGGTGGCATCTCAACTGTTTAAGACCAAAAGCCCCGATCTGTTAATCAGCGAATCGGAAGCGCCGGAGCGACAAATGAAACGCTCGCTTTCGGCGCTCGATCTAACAGCGCTCGGCATCGGCGCGATTATCGGTTCCGGCATCTTCGCGCTGACGGGAACCGCCGCCGCCGGACAAAATTTTGAAACGCCGATTGAAACACCGGTTATCAATTACATTCAATCGTTTTTAAGCGGCACGACAGTGCATTTGGGGCGTCCGGGCGCGGGGCCTGCCATCGTCCTTTCGTTCATCGTCGCGGCCATCGCGTGCGCGTTCGCCGCTTTGTGCTATGCCGAACTCGCGTCAATGATTCCCGTATCGGGGAGCGCCTACACATATTCTTATGCGACGCTCGGCGAATTGATCGCGTGGATTATCGGTTGGGATTTGATTCTCGAATACGCCGTCGGCAACATGGCTGTCGCGGCGAGTTGGAGCGGCTACTTCGTTAAGCTGCTTTACAGTTTATTCAATCTCAAGCTTCCGCTCTGGATGGTCGCCGATCCGAAAACAGCCGCCGATATTATTGAAAAAGGCGGCGACGCCGCGCAGTATTTTTCTTCGACGACGTTGCCCGTCGTCGCTGGCTATCACATCGCGCTCAACATTCCGGCGTTCTCAATCGTGATGCTGCTGACAGTGCTTTTGGTATACGGCATACGGGAGAGCGCGCGCGCCAACACCGTCGCGGTCATCATCAAAACGACTATCGTTATTTTCTTCATCGCCTTCGGAGCTTTTTACATTAACCCGACGAACTGGCATCCGTTCGTGCCGAATGGATTTACGGGCGTGATGAGCGGCGCGGCCATCGTCTTTTTTGCCTTCATAGGCTTCGATGCCGTTTCAACCACCGCCGAAGAAACCAAAAATCCGCAGCGCGATTTGCCCATCGGCATGATCGCCAGCCTCGTCGTCTGCACGCTGCTTTACGTTTTAGTTTCAGGCGTGTTGACGGGCATGAAAAAGTACACGGCGTTTGTCAGCGATTCGGCGGCGATTGCGACTGCCGTCGAAGTTTCCGGCAAGCCTTGGGTGCAAGCGGTCATTAGCGCGGGCGCACTCGCGGGCATGACATCTGTGCTGCTCGTCTTTCAACTCGGACAGCCGCGCATCTTCATGGCAATGGGACGCGACGGACTTCTGCCGCAATATTTTTCGCGCATTCATCCGCGCTTTCGCACGCCGCATATTACGACGATCTGGACGGGCATAGTCGTCGGCCTCGTCGCCATGGTCAAAGACATCGGCTCGCTCGCAGACTTGACGAACATCGGAACTTTGTTCGCATTTATTCTCGTGTGTATCGGCGTCATCATGCTGCGGCGTTCGGCTCCCGAGAGACGCCGCCCGTTCCGTGTGCCGCTTGTGCCGCTCGTGCCGATTTTAGGCGTGCTGCTATGCTTTGCTTTGATGCTCAGTCTGCCGGTGCTGACGTGGATTAGATTCTTCGTCTGGCTCATCATCGGGCTGGTGATTTATTTTAGTTACGGCATGAGCCACAGCCGCCTACAACACGGCGCGGACACGGGCGCGACGGAACCGACGCCTCCCATTGCTTCCTGACAGGCACGCAAACATTCATGCGCGTTGAAACGAATTCTTATTTTCGGAGAAGAGTCGTATGAATGCATTGCCGCTGATCGTTTGTGCGTTGTGCGTGATTGCCATCGCGTACAGATATTACTCTGCCTTCATCGCATCTGTGCTGCCGGTGTGGATGCTGCTGTGCCCGCGCGATTATCTATCATCATATTTGAAGATCGGGACGATCGCGTTTCTTATCATCGGCGTCATTTTCGTGCATCCCGTTTTGAACATGCCCGCGTTGACGCCGTTTGTCGCGGGCGGCGCGGCCCCGTCATTCCCGGCAAAGTGTATCCGTTCGTTTTCGTCACGATTGCGTGCGGCGCGATCAGCGGTTTTCACGCATTGATTTCATCCGGCACGACGCCGAAGATGATTGCGAAAGAAACCGACATGCGCATGATCGGCTATGGCGCGATGTTGATGGAGGGCGTCGTCGGCGTCGTTGCTTTGATTGCGGCGACATCGCTTTTTCCCGGCGATTATTTTGCGATTAATACGGCGCAGAAAACAGACGCGCAAAAGGCCGCTTACGTTCGCATGATTGACGAACATGGAAGCGCGGAGTTTGATTTACGCCCGCAGGAAATTGACCGACTCGAAGCGGAATCGGGCGAAAAGAATCTGCGCGGCAGAACAGGCGGCGCGGTCACGCTCGCGCTCGGCATCGCAAAAATCTTCGACGCGGTTCCGGGGCTTCGCGGATTGATGAAGTATTGGTATCACTTTGCAATTATGTTCGAGGCGCTTTTTATCATGACGACGATTGACACAGGCACGCGCGTCGGGCGTTTTCTCGTCGGCGAATTCGGAAGCCGTGTTTACCGAAAAT